>SL_4KL_010_BRINEDRAFT_10000416_pt1 | contig 21624 bp, 25 predicted proteins | sample SodLak_010_BRINE_2_FD_10664 | JGI IMG/M metagenome (IMG submission 10664) | reverse complement strand
GGGTCATCGAAAGCACTGTACGCCGAAACTGCTGGCCAACTCGATGCAGAGACGGTGTGCAACGCAGCAGCAGCTGCGGAGTATGCCGCCTACAAAACACTCTCCGAATGGGCAGCAGATGAGTCGAACGATGATGCAGTCGCTGTGTTTGAATCGATCGCAGAGATCGAGTATGAACACTTCGAGACGGTCAAAACACACCGCGACAGCGTGGCAGTCGAGGATGCAGCGGTTCCCAAACTGCAGACCGTTCTTCGATCCTACACCGACACGATCGATCGAACAGGCGGACTGCTCGGACGATGTCTCGTTGCCAAGAAATCAAAAGAACAGTACACTGGCTACTTTGTCGGAGATGCGGACCCACAAACAGCACAGCTGTTTCGTGAGCTTGGATCAGATGTCACAAAGCAACAAGAACAGACACTGTCACTGATCGATTCGGTTTGTGAGGCACGTGTGGACTACGATCGCGCAGTGGAAGCCGCGACGGCAGTCATTCAAGCGGCATACGAGGAGTATACCGACTCCCTAGAGTCGCTTGGCGTGAACCCAAAACCGGTGTGTTGAGGCCAACTGCTCTCCGAAGCCTACTAACCACCGGGGGCGGTATCGAAAGCCATGACACAACAGGGCTGGTTCGAAGGGGTTTCACCCGACGACAGCGATAGCACGATTGATCGGATACGCGATGGCGATTCGGATGCCCCCGATCACTGGCCGAAACGTGCCGTCGAAGCCGGCTTTTCAGCCGACGAAGAGACGTATTACGAACAACTCCGCTCGGTGACGATCGAGGCAACTCGGCAAGCAGTCAAAACACGTGAACAGGCAGACGATAGCCAACTTGTCCATGCGGTTCGAGCGATGGACGACTGCGATCGGACTGCGAACGAACTTGCAGAGCGAACCGCAGAGTGGGCTGGTACGCTTTTTGATGACGTTGATCCGCGATTAGAGGCAGTCCGATCGCTTGCAGAGAAGACACCACAAACGCCAGCAGAAGAGCAGGTACTCTCGCTTGCAAGCCAAGTTGATTCGCTTGCAACCGAGGCTGAGTCGCTCCGATCGTTCATTGAACAACGAGCCCCCGCAACTGCACCAAATCTCGATGCAATGGCGGGGCCAGTCCTTGCCGCGCGGCTCATTGCGCTTGCTGGTGGACTTGAGCAACTGGCAAAAAAGCCGAGTGGGACTGTGCAGGTACTTGGTGCTGAGGACGCTTTGTTCGCACATCTCGCAGGCCGTGCAAGCTCCCCAAAGCATGGCATCATATTTACCCACGAGTACGTTCGAGGGACGCCTCGTGAGAACCGCGGATCAGCTGCCCGAGCGCTTGCAGGAAAGCTTTCGATCGCGGCTCGAATCGACCACTACAGCGGCGAACTCAAACCGGAGATTCACGAGGAGTTGGATGAACGTATCGAGACAATTCGAGCGCGGACAGCTGGGGGTGACAAATGAGCGACCTTCCACGCGGTGTTGAGCGCCGATCGTTCGACGGCAAAGAACGGCTTGCGACCCGAGGGATGCCAGTGTACGGTGAACCAACTGACGGCGAGTGGCGACTGTGGGATGCTGGGCGATCGAAACTCGGTGCGATGATTGAACATGCAATGCCCGTTGGGCTTGCTGGCGGCGAGTCCGTGCTGTACCTTGGTGCTGCAAGCGGCACAACAGTGAGTCACGTTGCAGACTTTTCGGGCCCAACGTACGCGGTCGAGTTCGCCCCACGACCAACCCGTGATCTGCTCTCCGTTGCTGAGGATCGACCGAACCTGTTTCCGCTGCTCAAAGACGCAAGAAAACCACAGACGTACGCACATGTTGTCGAATCCGAACTCGACGTCATTGTACAGGATGTCGCGACCCGCGGGCAGGCAACGGTTGCGAACCGGAACGCACAGTTCCTCTCTGCTGATGGGCGGCTGGTAGCGGCGATCAAAGCCCGGAGTGAGGACGTTACGGCCGAACCGCAAGATGTCTTTGACCGGGTTGTTGACGAGCTTACAGCCGAGTATGAGATCGTTGAAACGCGATCGCTTGCACCATTCCACGATGATCATCTTGGAGTTGTTGCTGTTAAACGATAATATTCACAAGTAGTAACACAAAGTGGTAACACTTTACCCGTTGGGTAAAATTCGGTTAGGTATGAGTACATCAGGACAGTCCGGTGGTGTCGCCCACTATTTTTCGAGGTTGGGGCCAACGTGGCTAGCAGGTGCGATCGCTGCGGGTCCAGCAACGATGGCGAGCGTTCTTGTCGCCGGAGCAAGCTTTGGGTACGCACTGCTGTGGGTGGTTATTATTTCCGCCCTGTTTGGTGCGTTAGCACAGTATCTTTCGACGCGGCTTGCGCTCGCAACAGGTGAAGGAATCGTCCAGACCGTTGAGAATCGCTATGGATCGATCTGGGCGTGGATTTTGGTTATTGATGTTGTGCTTGCAGCAGGGCTTGCACAGCTTGTAATTATGAAAACGCTCGCGGATGTGAGCGCACTGATGAGCGGCTTTGATGCCCGGTTGTGGGGTGTCTTTTGGGCGATCGTTCTTGCAGTTGGATTGGCAGGTGGCGGCTACCGTGTTGCTGAGTTGGGTGCAAAGGTGATCGTTTCAGCTGTCGTGCTTGCATTTGTTGCATCATTGTTTGTTGTTCCAATCGATCTCTCAACCGCAGCAACCGGACTGGTTCCATCGATCCCTGCCGGCGTGAGCGGTGCACTCATCGCTGCAGGTGTCCTCGGTGGTGCGGTTCATATTACGATTATTACAATGCAGACGTACACCGTTCGTGCTCGGGGGTGGGACGACAGCGATCGATCGCTTGCACGGTTCGATATCTTTGCCTCAATGATTGTCGCATTTGGCCTGTTTAGTCTAGCAACATTTCTCGTTGCAGCGGGTGCCCTCCATGGCACGGTTGATGCAGCAGGCTTGGATGCAATCGCGGCCGCAGCTGCACTTGAGCCGATCGCCGGAACCTATGCACAGTGGCTCTTTCTTATCGGACTGCTTGGTGCGGCTGTGTCAACGCTCGGTGGAAATACAATTGTCCCACCGTTCCTCGTTGCTGATAAACTCGGCTGGGATACGGATGTAAGCGATCGTCGATACCGAACGCTCCTTGCAGCCACTGCCTTGCTTAGTGCAGGTGGTGCGTTCATCGAAGGTTCCTTTTTCCAACTGCTTGTGTTGGTCCTTGCGTTCGGACTGGTCGGCACACCATTTGCGATCGCAATCGTGGTGCTACTGGTTAACGATCGATCTGTTGTTGATGAGACACCCGGATTTGCATTAAACGTCGGTGCAGTTGCGCTGTTTTCCGTAACCACCGTACTTGCAGGCTCATTTGTGCAAGATGAGATTGCAAGCGGTCTTGATCCCCTCACACTGTTTGTTGTGGCCTTCGCAGTCGCGATGTCGATCGCAACCGTCGCACTGCTCGGAAGCCAATTCGTTTCGAAGCTCTCACAAAAAGAGACACCGGCGGAAAGTCAGCTGTAAAAACGTAGGTCGGTACAGTTGGCTACCGGCTTCAAGAGGTATTTATTAGTCGCCCACAAATGACCTCAGTAATGGAGACTGGCTCGGCTGCGGCGTTTACCCGGATGGGGACGCTTGGAATCGAAGAGGAATTTTATATTGTTGATTCAGCTGGACGGCCAACGTCCGGTATTGACGACCTTGTATACGGGCCTAAACCACCCGAGGCATTGGGTGAAGGCGTTGATCATGAACTGTTTCAGTGTACGATCGAGACACAAACACCCCTTATTGAGAAGCTTTCTGATGCGGAAACAAAACTACAAACGGTTCGTGAGGGGTTGATTGAACACGCAGCAACCCACGGATACAGAATTGCTGCAGCTGGATTACATCCTGCAGCGAAGTGGCGCGAACTCGATCATGCACAAAAGCCACGATACAGGGCACAGCTCGATCGAATCCAATACCCACAACACCGGAATACAACTGCGGGCCTACACGTCCATGTTGGTGTTGATGACGCTGATAAAGCAGTCTGGATTGCAAACGAGCTTCGATGGTATCTGCCACCCCTGCTTGCACTGTCTGCGAACTCTCCATTCTGGGATGGCTTCGATACTGGCCTCTCTTCAGCTAGGGCAAAAATATTCGAGAACCTTCCAAACACCGGTATGCCGACATATTTCGACGATTATGCAGCATTTGATCGGTTTGAGCGGCAGATGGTCGAACTTGGCTCAATCAACGATCGTGGTGAGCTATGGTACGACGTCCGCCCACATACCGGTCATGGAACTGTTGAAGTTCGGGCACCGGATGGACAGAAAGACCCGGCCGTTGTGCTTGCTTTTGTCGAATATGTCCATGCATTAGTTCTTGATTTGGCAGCCCGATATGAGGACAACGAATCAGCAACACAGCTCCGTCGAGAACTGCTTGATGAAAACAAATGGCGAGCGATTCGGTACGGCCATGAGGCATCCTTTATTGACCAGGATGGAGATACCGTAATCTCGCTCGCAGAGTTCGTCGATCGTGAAACCGATCGACTTGATGTCTCCGGCCTCAAGTTCGTATTTGAGGCGGAATCTAGTGCGGAGAGACAACGGCGAATCCATGCAGAAGATGGAATTGACGCGCTCTGTGAAGACCTCTGTCTGACATAATACAGTATTCGTCCTCGACCGAACAACAGAAACGCTTTTTGCACTCTCGCTCTGACAGTAACCTATTATGAAACCTGATCTACCTGATGACGAGTCCACCGCAGGTGACGAAGAGAGTGCTGACACAGATGAAACTGCATCTCGTGTTGGCCGCGAAGAGTTTGAGAAAACCAAAGCGCGACTTGAAGATAGTGCTGACAAAGCCGTTGCAGAGTTTGATGAAGGGATCGTTGATCTGCTCGCATGGGTACTTGACACTGAAACGCGAGCGAGAATCTTTGTGTATCTTCGACAGCACCCAAATCAGACGAGTGATGAGATTGCAGAAGGGACTGGACTCTATCCGAGTACTGTTCGTGAGGCACTCGCAGAACTGCATGATGAGGGCAAAGTCCTTCGTGACAAACGCGAGAGCGAGGGTGCTGGAAACAACCCGTTCGAGTACGAAGCGATCGCACCAAGCGAACTCGTTCGTGGTGTTGTTGGGCAGGTCCAAACAGAGTTGAATACAGTATTCAATCTGGACCGTCGTCTCGGTGGAAAAGACGAACAAGAAGATACCGAGCCAGTGACAATTACCGTTGAACAGCCGGGTGACAGCGATGCTGTTGGCGAAGAAAGTCAGAATGGTACGACCAACAAACCTGACGACGAGTAACGGCTTTTAAGAGTGCAGCGAACAACCCGGTGATATGAACGTCGCACTGGGCGGGACATTTGACCCCGTGCACGATGGTCACATCGCGTTATTTGAACGGGCAGTTGAGTTGGGCGATGTGACAATAGGACTCACATCTGACGAATTGGCACCGCAAACCCGTCATGTAGAGCGATACGTCCGTCCATTTGCAGAGCGAAAAGAGCGGCTTTACGACACGGTGGAACCGATCGCTGCAGCGCANAACCGATCATTCGAGATTCGCGAACTCACAACACCAACTGGGATTGCAACCGAGCCTGGGTTTGATATCCTCATTGTCTCACCGGAAACACAGTCCGGTGGTGAGCGTGTTAATGAAATTCGCGCTGAAAAAGGGCTTCCACCGCTACAGATTGAGATCGTCGATCACGTTCCCGCAGAAGATGGAAGACGGATTTCATCGACCCGGATCGTGAACGGAGAGATCGATCGACACGGAAATCTCACACCCGACAGGAATGGTCGAGAGGCAACCCAACCGGAATAACAATATAGTGGTCAGTTCACCACGTCGGCGGACGAAAGCCGGCGTCCGATAACAGATCTTTCCACTTTGATTGGATACTTAATCGAGTGACATCCATTGCAGCGGCAACTGCCCGCTGTGAACGCTCTTCTCCCGAAATAAGTGCCGCAGCATACAGTGCTGCTGCCGCAACGGCTGGTTTCGATCGGTCCTGTGGTGGTGTATGTGTTAGAAAGAGATCTGTTGCGTTCGATCGAACAGTATCGCTAAGTTCTAATTCCGTCACTGCGGCTGCAATTTGGTCAACCCACTCTTGATTTTCGACACGATCGCGGGCGCTGTACATTCGATTGTATACTCGTGTTCCCGTTTCTTAATATCTTGTACGCCGCCGGAATCAGACGCGATAATTATGGCGAGTGATTTATTCAGTTGCTCGCGCGTCTCCAAATATGAAACGGCGACAGCTCCTTTCTCTTTCCGTCGTTGGAGTGGCGATGAGCACCGCGGGCTGTATCACTGCTCGCCGAACCGCCCCGTTGATGTTTGATCCACAGCCGCCCGATAGACCTGATGAATGTCCATTTTCACACAATTTTGACGTTGCGTTTCCGGTCCCGCTCGAAGATGAGTCGGTCGAAACGCTCACAGCGGCATACGAACGTGAACTACGCGCGAGCGATGGTGTCGATCCTGACACACTATCGATCGAGGTGACGCTTACGTCATGGGGACAAAGCTACATCGCAGATCTTCGCGTCACTGTTGATGATGTCGATACGGGCGAGACCTACAGTGCTGCATACTATGTTGACGAGCGACAGCTGATGCGATCGACGGCAGACGGAACTGAACTCCCTGTTGACCCACGAGAGGGCCACCCACTTGAATGCCGACAACGGATTGACTGATCGCTCAGGTTAGAGGTAGCCGTCTGTTACGGCCGTCACTACGCTTGAATCTGCAGCTCTCCATGCGTCTTCTGCCCGATCGAATACCGCTGTTGCTCGATCGATCGCATCTGCAATAACCTTCTCAGAGTCAATGGTGACGAACTCATGGTCACGCAGTAACGCGGTCCCGTTGACAAAGACATCACGAACGTCCATGCCGCTTGCACCGTAGACGAGGTTTGGAATCGCAGTGTGGAATGGTTTTGAAACGGTTGGTGCAATCCCAACTGATTTTAGATCGATCGTTATGATATCTGCCTGTTTTCCAACCGTGAGCGATCCAACATGGTCATCAAGGCCAAGCACTCGTGCTGCATCAATCGTGACAAGTTTGAGCGCATCCCATGCAGGGAGTGCAGTTGGGTCGGTATTCGCCGCTTTTGAACAGAGCGCTGCAGTACGAAGCTCTCGAAGCATGTTATGTCCACCTGGGCCCGGTGCTTGATCGGTTCCGATCGCTGCAATACCACCATGCGAGCGATACTCGACGAGCGGTGGGACAATACCATCAATGGCAACGATTGAGGATGGACACCCGATCATACGAACCGACTGCTCAGCTAGTACTGCTCTTTCATCGGGTGTTGCGCCATGTAGATGTGTTGCGATCAACCGATCGGAAAGCAATCCATGCGATTCTAACACGGAGACAGTTGTCTCATTGGTACCATATCGCGCAGCAATCTGTCGTGCTTCCCGTTGGCCTTGTGCAACATGCATGTGAATCCGTCGTCCCGTTTCGCTGCTTCGCTGTTCGATCTCGGTGAGGAGATCAATAGAGACCATATCCAACGCTTGTGGACCGTACATGGGCGTTACGAGTGGGTTTTCCTCGTATGTCTCGAACACCGATTCCGCCTGTGCAAGCTCTTTGTGTCCCTGTGCTCGATCGAATGGGTACGGTGTGTCCGGGTCGTTGGTAGCCCTGTCAGCCGAAATTTCGTTTATCATCTCCGTTGCAACAGTTCGGACGCCAAGTGGGAGATACACCGATTCAACATACTGCCCGACATCTTTTGTGTACTCACAGATTGTTGTCGCACCAGTTCTGATCGCTTCGATCGCACCGAGACGCGCGCCTGCAATCCGATCGGATTCGGTCATTGCGTTTGCGATCGGCCCCAACGCTGCGTTCATCCACTCGATCTCTGGAACATCCTGTGCTGCACCACGAATCAGTGTCTGACTCATGTGCGTATGCGCGTTGAGTAGCCCCGGTAGTACCATACAGCCAGCCGCATCGATCGTCTCCGAAGCAGCCGGACAGTCTGCTGTTGGGCCAACATATGCAATCTTCCCATCCCTAATGCCAACTGCACCATCATCGACGATCCCGACACCACCGGATGTTCCAACCGCGTCATCCATCGTCACAACGAGGGCATTTGTGATTCGCGTATCCATGGCGACAGTTCACAAACAACAAATAAACACGTGTCGGGTGTCGTATATTGAGATATACTCACAAACAACCTATTTTTATTCATTGTTCACTAAGTATATAGTAAACAATACACGAGATGTAGTGTTTCTAGCCCCTAGAACTAAATATTCTACGGCTATAGCATGCTGTATGGAAACAAACGCTACGTTCCGTGTCCTCGCAGAGCAAAATAATCATGGCGCACTTACCGTAGAACATCCGAATGACAATGCAACATTTCACGTTGTCTCATATGCCAATGAAGGTGTCAAACGAGCCGCCCAATCGCTGCAACCAGGCTCGACAGTTGAGATGACGCTCTCTCGTGCTGGCGTTCGAAGCAACGTCTGGCAGGCCGAGTCAGTGACGCGAACCGAAACGGACACGACGTTTTAATTGGGTTTTTTATCTACCTGGACGTTTTCTTCAACAATCATTCGTGGACCGGCACCAACTTGGATGAACTCCGCTGCATCGGTCATTGTTTCTTCACCTACTTGTGAGTCGAATGCGGCAGACAGTGCCTCCATATCTTCAAAATAGAGCTCTAATACGCCATCATATGCGGCGTGTTCTGGAGACGTTGGCAATGATGTTGTATATTTGTGGACGCCCGGAAGCGCAGACGCAATCGGAGTGTGGGTTTCTAACCAGTAGGTTTTGAACTCTTCATGCGTGAGCGCTGGGTCTCGGATTAGAAACTCAACAAGCTTGATCATACCTCATAATTATTTGTGCGGTATTTTGTCGTGTCGATTTTGCCAGTCGAGCTCCCTGCCGAGTGAGACACGCTTAACTCGATCGCTGCCCCGTATATGGGTATGAGTGGAACACTTCGCACGCCAACAAAACGGGTTTGTGAACTGTGCGATCGGGCAGAGAAATGGGATACAGACAGTGGATCCTGGGTTGTTGATACCGTTCCGGGAAATATCTACTGTATCCACGAGTGGGACATCAACGGTACATTTGTGCCGTTTGAGGAGTAACGTCTCAAACGGTATGTCTACCGTATATGTGACCGCGCCGTCTGAGAGTGCCGCTGAAATCGCACAGACAGTTGTGGATGACCGGCTTGCAGCATGCGTGAATCAGTTTCCATGTCAATCGACATACCGATGGGATGGCGATGTTCGCACGGACGATGAGACTATTTTGCTTATTAAAACAACTGCGGAGGGATATCGCCCGCTCGTCGATCGGCTTGTTGAGTTACATCCGTATGATGTTCCATGTATTGAGCGATTTGACGAAGCACACATCCACGATCCATTCGCCGCGTGGATCACTGACTCAGTTTCACCGCATATAGGCGGCGATCACCAATAATCCACTGGCAAGGACGGCAACCACACCGATCGGTCCAATCATTGTGTATCCGATCGCGGGCCCAATAAGAAGGCCAAGAATACCACCGCCTTGCTGGAGCGCTCGGCCAAATTCGGTGAGTTCGATCGATCGGATCTGCAGGAAGTTCTCATAACGGAACGCACGCGCTGGATCAACGATACTGAGACCGGAGAACGCTCCAGCTAGTCCAAGAATCAACAGGAGCAGGATGTCGAACATGTGGATGGTACGATGTACAGGATCCAGTTAATTGTACGGTGGTCACTGATTGCGTATCTGCGACACGATCTGAACCGTTTTAATGGGAGTTTGAGTGGTGAGTAATCGATGTGATCTGTGGCGGTCATTCTGAATGTACACACACTCATGGAACGGTGTATGTGTGCGGCTCTTACCCAAGCGGGACACCCTCTACTTGATTGAGTGTGTTTGTTTATCATGGTGTCTGAAAGTAAATCACACTGCCCGTACTGTGATGCAAACGTTAGTCTCTCGCTTCCTCGTGGGGCGAACTTCGGCGGTGCAACAAAGACAAAACAGGATGCAGAGCATGAGCACGAAGAGACGTGTGCGATGTGTGGCGACCATTTTTACGTACATTACACACTAAACTAATGTCTCGAATGGCTTGCATCTCAGTCGCGTCTCGTATTCGGTAACGCGGCGATCGCGTTCACTGAACCGTCGAACATGGTGACTGTTTGTGGGTCGTGCTTCACAACTCCCGCAGTCGCCCCGATAGAGACGAAAACAACGGTTGCAAATCTTTCCCATCAAGCCCGATAATCCTCGGAATGAATCGTTTACGCGGATCGCTAGCAATTGCTATCAAAAATAGGACCGGGTTGATTTCATAGACCGTTCAAAACAGTTCTTGCCAAACCACAACCGCTGCAGCACCGAGGAGTGGCGCAGCCATTCCAAACGTCCCTGCGGCTAAATAGCCGACTATTGGAGAAAACAAAAATAACAAGATGCCGCCCGCTTGTTGTTTCATGATACCGTATTCAGATAGCTCGACAGAGTCAACCTCGCCAAGGTTTTCGACACGAAATGCGATTTCTGGATACTGAATCATCAGAACTGAAATCGCGCCAACGCACCCCGCAGCGACTAGCAGTACAAACGTGATTAGCAGCTGCCACATATAGTACAGGCAGCTATGGGTATTTATTATTTATATTGACTGGGTCCGGAGGCGATCGAGAATTGATAGTGTTCCATCAAAGTATGACTCATCGACAACCGTTTCTGCAGCCGCTTTTGCCTTCTCATCGGCGTTTGCAACTGCATATGAATCCCCTGCAGTGTTGAACAGTGACACATCGTTTTCGCTGTCGCCGATCGCCACAAACTCACTCGGGTTTAGATCAAGAATGTCACAGATCGCTTCAAGCCCTGCACCTTTCTCCACACCGGGTGTTTTGACGTGAAATGCGTAGCCGGTATCAACTACTTCAAGACCGAACTCCGCTGCAACGTCTCGAAGCAGTGACTCATCACCGTCGATCGACACGGCAATCTCGGTCTCTCGCCAGCGGTTCGTTGTATCGACATCGCCGTAGCCAAGATCACCGCCACGATCAAGAAACTCTCTCACTGCGTTTGCGGCACGATCGGGATCACCGGTAAACCGAATCGTGTCACCTGCATACACAACCCCGCCATTCTCTGCAATCACGTGTTCTGGAATACCAAGGAAATGACAGAGCGCAACCGGATACGGAAACGACTTTCCAGTCGCAATAACGATCGGCGCATCCCAACGTTGGAGCGCCCCAAAAAGCCGTGGATCGATCGTGTGCTCCGGTGTTGTTAGTGTACCATCAATATCCAGCGCGAGCGGTGGAACCATGTTCGATCATCGGCGGCGATCGGGAAAAACAGCGTTGATTCACGAGGTATGTCAAATAATTGTTCTCTACAACAGTAAGAATAAAAAATAGAACTATCTGGTATCGGGTCCCATAGTACGGTGGATCATGAAGAAGTTAATTAACGATCCGGAAGATATCGTCGATGAGATGCTCGAAGGGATGGTTTTGGCGTACCCAGATCGGCTTCGCCGCCTCGACGGGACAGAAGTGCTCGTCCGGGCAGATGGTCCGGTCGATGGCAAAGTCGGACTCGTTTCCGGTGGCGGTAGTGGTCACGAACCAACCCATGCAGGTTACATCGGTGATGGAATGCTCGATGGAGCCGCTGCAGGACAGGTATTCACCTCTCCAACCGCAGACCAGCTGAGTGAGATGGTCAAAGCCTGCGATGCAGGTGAGGGTGTTCTCAACATCGTGAAAAACTACGAAGGCGATGTGATGAACTTTGATACCGCAGCTGAGATGGCTGCAATGGAGGATATCGAAGTTGAGCAGGTTGTTGTTGATGACGACGTTGCAGTCGAAGATTCGTTGTATACCTCCGGCCGCAGAGGTGTCTGTGGAACGATTCTTGTTCACAAAGCAGCTGGTGCAAAAGCAGCAGCCGGCGGCGATCTTTCGGAAGTTAAAGCCGTTGCAGAGAAAGTAATTGAAAACACGGGGACAATGGGAACTGCACTTACTTCCTGTGTCACGCCAGACAAAGGCGAACCAACATTTGATCTTGGTGAAGACGAGATCGAACTCGGTATCGGTATCCACGGCGAGCCAGGGACCGAGCGCACAGACATGATGAGTGCAGATGAGATCACAACACACCTCACCGAAAAGGTCCTTGAGGATCTTGCTCTCGATGACGGACAAGAAGTGATGACGATCGTCAACGGGATGGGTGGCACGCCACTAATGGAACTCTTTGTTGTCAACCGGAAACTCCAAGAAATTCTTGGTGAACACGGTCTCGAAACATGGGATAGCTGGGTTGGCGACTACATGACCTCGCTCGATATGATGGGCTGTTCGGTCACCGTCTGTGCGGTTGATGATGAGCTCAAAGAACTTCTTGGCGCACCAGTTGACACACCAGCGCTAAAACAGTAACCCAGCATCGAATGCCACAACTACATTATTTATGAGGACGAAGACACAGCTATGAGCGACGAGGAACAGCGGGAGGCCGTTTTGATGGCGATCGATCGTGTCGCAACGCGAATGCAAGATGAGAAGTCACATCTCACTGATCTCGACTCCGCAATTGGTGATGCTGACCACGGTGCAAACCTTGCCCGTGGGTTTACTGCCGCAGCAGAGGCAGTCGAGGGGAGCGAGGATGACGTTGATGAGATTGTCAAAAAGATTGGCGTAACACTGATTTCAAAAGTCGGTGGTGCATCCGGGCCGCTGTATGGCGGTTCGATTATGAGTGCAAGCCAAACCCTCTCAGAGGAGGGTCTCACCGCTGAGACCTCGATCGCGTTCGCAGAGGCATATTTAGAAAAGGTCCTTGACCGTGGTGGGGCCCGTGTGGGCTCAAAAACGATGGTTGATGCACTCACGCCTGCAGTGCACACCTACAAGAAATCGATCGAGGTTGATGAACTTCCACCAGTAACTGCACTTGCGAAGGCAGTTGCAGCAGCAGAGCGAGGTGTCGCATTTACCGTTCCGATTCGTGCGGAGAAGGGACGCGCATCGTTCCTTGGTTGGCGCTCAGTTGGTCATCAAGACCCCGGTGCAACGTCAACGCTCTTTATTATGCAAGAGCTGCTCGCAACCGCAGAAAAATTCACCGAGGGCGAGACCGATGTCGATGCGCTTGCGCCAAGTGAGCCTGACGTTGATCCAGATGACGACGGGGGAGACGAATGATCGGTCTTGTTGTTGTCTCCCATAGCAGTAAAGCCGCCGAGGGAATCTGTGAGATTGCAGCACAGATGGCTGGTGGTGCAACGATCGAACCAGCTGGTGGGGATGGTGAGGGTGGTATCGGGACTTCTGCGCCGCGGATTCAAGATGCGATCGAGACTGTTGATGATGGCGATGGCGTTGTCATCCTTGTTGACCTCGGCAGTGCGGTGATGAACGCAGAGCTTGCGATCGAGATGGCAGAGACTGAGTCGGATGTTGTGATCGCTGATGCACCAGTGTTAGAGGGTGCACTTAACGGCGCAGTTGAAGCCTCAAATACAAAAGCGACTGTCGAATCAGTGGTTGAAAAAGCCGAAGACGCACGAGAGTATCACAAAGTCAACTAAACGGCAATCACGTCTTCTGTTATTTTTCCATTTCAAGCGCGGCCCGGACTTCCGTGTGCGTTTCACACGCGAGCACCGTCTCTGCAAGCTCTCTTGCAGCCGCTGTGTCTGTGTCTTTCACTGCTTGTTTTACCTCCGGAATCGTGACCGCACTCATACTCAGCTCAGAAAGGCCCAAGCCAATCAATAGCTCCGTAAGAGTTGGATCACCGGCCATTTCACCGCACATTCCGACCCATGCATCATTGTTTTCTGCGGCCGTCGTTGTATGATCGATCGCTCGCAGTACTGCCGGTGCGAGTGGGTCTTGATACGAGTCCATCCGGTCGAGATCACGCTGCGCGGCAAGCACGTATTGAACCAGATCGTTCGTTCCGATGCTTAAGAAATCGACACGCTTTGCAAATGCGTTCGCGAGAAAAACAGAGCCAGGTGTTTCGATCATCACACCAAGTTCTGGAACACGCGCAGTGACTCCCTCAGCATCGAGGGCAGTCTGCACGCGTTCAACACGATCGATCGCAGCCGCAAGCTCTTCGACGGTTGAAACGAGCGGAAACATCACCGCAATCGAGTCACCGACATCAGTCGCGGCGACACGGAGGAGTGCACGAAGCTGTGTTTCGAATAGGTCTGTGTGTTCCTCAAGTGAGAGCCGGATTCCACGTGCCCCTAAAAATCCATTCTCTTCGGGGTCGAGCGAGAGATACGGAATCGGTTTATCCCCACCGATATCTGCGGTTCGAATAATCACATGGCCATCGTTGTTTGCACATCGATCGGCAAACTGTGAACAGACCTCGTAGTATGCCTCGAACTGTTCATCCTCCGTTGGTGGTGCATCCCGATCGAGAAACAGAAACTCCGTTCGAAAGAGCCCAACACCGTCGGCTCCTGCTTTGACGGCGGGGGGTGCTTCGGCTGGCGTTCCAAGATTACCTGCGACCTCAATTGGGACCGAATTAGCGGTCGTTACTGATGAGTTGGTTACCGCTGCGGTTGTCTCCGCTTCGTACTGTTTGATCGCTTCCCTGTCAGGCCCAACGATGATTGTCCCTCCGTTTCCATCAACGACAACGGTCTCTCCCTCTGTAACTGTCCGAAGATCGTCACCAACACCAACAACGGCAGGAATCCCAAGCGATCGAGCGATGATCGCTGCATGCGATGTTCGGCCGCCTTTTACGGTCGCCACACCTGCAATTGATTCCGGCGAAAGCTGTGCGGTATCACTTGGGGTGAGCAAATCGGCAAACACAACACTTCCATCGGGAAGTGCCGAGAGATCAGTGCGCTCTGCACCCCTGAGAATCCGAATCAGTCGATCGCGAACATCTCGCAGATCGTCTGCTCGCTCGGCCATCATCCCATCCATCGCCGAAAACTGTTTGATCGGCCCAGCGAATGCCTCCCGAACCGCGTTCTCTGCGACCACTCCGGATTCTACAGCCGTTTTGACTGCGGATTCGATCTGTGGATCTTTGAGGAACTGTTTGTGTGCCTCAAACACGTTCGCTTCTTCATCACCGACGCGTTCACGTGTCCGATCGCGCTCAGTTTCTACCTCTTCGATCGCAGTATTCCGAGCAGTTTCAAATCGCTCAAACTCAACAGCAGGATCATCCGAAGGCTCCTGTGCAGTGTCCGCAGAGACGGTGCTCTCACGCTCATACCAAATAACTGTCCCAACACCTGATCGCGGGGTTGCTCCAACCCCTGTGAGCTGTTTTGCCATCCTACTGTGATTCGTCTACGGTTTCTGTCAGTACGGCCTCAAGCGCATCCAAGACCGCCTCTGCATCGTCACCGTCAGCCACCAACTTCACACTATTGCCGCCTTTTATACCGAGTCCAGTGACTGCAAGCATGCTATCTGCGGCAACTGCGGGCCGCGACTCATCAACTGGCTCAACAGTAACGCGCGCCTCATACTCGCCCGCAGTTTCAACAAACTTTGCTGCTGGCCGTGCATGCAACCCATCTTCGGGAACAACAGTAACAACTCGTTCCATGTATGAGCCATGGTGCTACCACCAATTATACTTAGCCTGAATTCTCACCGCGCTATTCGGCCTGCTGTTGTTTATACAGTGACAACTGCTGTTCAATCTGCGCATTGAGCCGATCAAGACCTTCTTCAACACCTCGTGTCTGAATGTCATCATATGCGTTTGCGACGATCGTTCGAACCGTATCAAATGGGCCAATCCGAGCACCTTGTGTACCTGTTGTCCGATCGCTCGCCAGCAGCTGCTCGATTGCAACCTCATAACCTGGATTTGTCTCAAACCAGCCATCTGTTTCGAGCATGTTGACTGTGTTCTTATTCACTGGTAGATAGCCTGTTTCGCGGTGCCATCGAGCCTGTTGCTCCGGCTCTGCCAACCATGAAAGGAATTCACCAGCTGCCGCTTGTTCCTCGGTTGGTGCCTCATTCGATACCCAAAGTGAGCCACCACCAACGACCACACCAGTCCGGTCACCTGCCGCAGGAAGTGCGCTGACGCCAAGAGAGAACGGAACGGAATTCCGTATCGATCCGAGCGATGAGGCTGACGCAATTAGCATCGCAGCCTGTCCGTTTATGAACGCATCCCGCGCTGCGCCACGAGCTTCAATACCGGGATTATCGTATAAGCCATCCGCCTCAAGCGACTGCCACCATTCATACAGTTTGTAGGCTGGCTCGCTGTTGAAATACGCCGTCGTGGCAGTGCCAGCATGCCCGTTTTCTTTGTCTACAAGCGGTTGGTCTGCAGCGGCCATCCACTGTTCAACGAACCACGAGTAGTTTGCGAACGTGATCCCGCTGTCTGCGTTGGTGTTTGAGACGATCGATTCAGCGGCCGATCGTACCGCAGCAAACGTCTCTGGAGGATGTTCTGGATCTAACCCTGCGTCTGCAAATAGCGTTTCATTGTAACAAAGGACTGGCACTGAGGAATTAAATGGCAGCGAGTGCAGTTGTCCATCAGTCCGGTAATAATCAACAATTGGATCCAGATACTCTTTCGTTGCACCTGATGGCAAAAGCGCCTCAACTGGCGTGAACCGCCCGCTGTCGACTGCTTGGGCGGTTCCAATTTCGTAAAACTGTGCAAGCGTTGGCCCCGACCCGTTTTCAACCGCAGTCAACGTCATATCAAACGTATCACGATAACTGCCCTGTGAAACGGGAGTGATATCTATCTCTTCTGCCTGTGCGGAGAACTCACGGGCGAGCGATTCAAGCAATACGCCCTTTTCGCCACCCATTGCATGCCAGAACTCAACGTTCGTCTCACTGTCCGTGGTTTGTTTTTCAGTGAGGGTAAACTCGGAGAGGCGTCGATCAAGAGCAGTTGTTCGCTCGATGAGTGTTGTAACGCTTGTTGAGACTTCAGAGACTGCGGTTGCATGGCTACCCATCGTTACCGAAACCTCTGCTGCTCGATCGGTCGTTTCTGCGGCAAGTTCATCTACATCTTCAACCATCGCGGCCGCCTCCTGTAGCGAGCTGGCTTGATCATCTGTGGCTTCGCTTATTTCTTGGACACCAACGTTCGTCTCTTCGATCTCATCTGCAATCTCTTTGAACGTTTCTGCAGCGGTATCAACTGTCTCGACGCCTTTTTCTACTTGGTCTGCAGTCGTTTGCATCTCCGTAAGCGTCTCAGCGGCTTCTGTTTTGACAGCGTCGACTGCTTGTGTGATTTCTGTTGCGGCTTCCTCTGCGTCCTCCGCTAATGATTTGACCTCTTCTGCAACGACCGCAAACCCGGACCCTGCGTCTCCGGCGCGTGCGGCTTCGATCGACGCATTGAGCGCGAGAATGTTTGTCTGTCCTGCAACGTCGGTAATAAACGATGCGCTCTCTTCGATCGCTTCAACTCGTTCATCAAGCGTTTCGATCGATTCAAGCACTCGATCAGTTCGACTTGAGATCTCTGCCAGCTCTGTGCTTGCTTGGATTGCAGCATCTCTCCCTGCAGACCCTTTCTCAGCGACGGCTGACGATGTTGTGGCAACCTCCTCTGCGGATGAGGCAACCTCTTCGGTTGCTGCAGAGAGCTGTCTAATCTCTCCACCCAATTCCGCGATCATCTCACTTTGGTCGGTCATGTCCGTGGCGATCGAATCGACTGCAGCCGTTGCATCATGACTCGCTTGCTTGATTGAGCCGATCCGATCGCTGACACGCCCTGTCGCACCGTTAACTTGATTCCCAAATCCAGCCACGTTCGTAACTGTCTCTTGATATGATTCAAGCAGTACATTGAGTGCCTCTACTGCGTCCGAAGCATCCTCAGTTGTATATGTTTCCTCAGCACGCGCAGTGAGGTTCCCCTCGGCTGCAGCTTCCATCACCGCGGTTACTGCCTCAAGCGCATCCGAGGCGTCCGAATCTACTGACTGCTCCGTTAATGTACCTTCACTTGTGGACGCATCGGCTCCAGCGATATCTTGGCCTACAGTTAACCCATCAGCCGCTTGAGTACGGTCGCCCCCCTGTCCATTTCTATCCACGTCTGGCACGTCTCTTCTTTCTACTTCAGAGCTGTTCTCTTTCTGTCCATCGTTTGTGGATGTTCGAAAAAGACCACCAAAGAATCCCGCAGCAAGGCTGGCTGTGTTGGCTACGTCGGTTCCGTAGATCAATCCGTACCCAACAGAAACAACTGCGATCGCACCAACGAAAACGATCATCGCCCGGTAGCGCTTTCCTCGCCCAACATGTCCACGAGTATGAATATACGTCTCTCGTGTCCCGGAGATATACATATGTTGTGGTCACACGAATTAACGAATAAAATTATGTCTCCAGTTATTGACACTGATAATCATTTTTTCACGTCAGTATTTGAATATTCAGTCAATTTGTTGAAGACAATCGTGGGGAATTGAAACTCAATTTTAGATGGTGGGCGACCGATGTCCGATTCTCGCTCTGCTTGGATGCGTTTGATAATTCCCACTTCAGCTAGCTCGTACAGGAACCGCTCAACCGTTGTCGGCGATAAATCAATACTGCGTTTCGAAATTGCACCTGTTGCTGTCCCAACGCTTGATCGGTCATCTTCCCTGAGCGCAATAAGCTCCCGGAGCACAGCACGCCGGCTCTCTGATACAGAGAGAACCTGTCCAAGTGCAACACATGGTTGTGGAACTGAGTCCATTCCTGTTTGTAAATGCTCGTCCAAAATCCGTTCTGAGCCTTCCGTTTCTGCAACTACTGCGGCACTGAATACCGCAGCTAATGCATCATGGGCGTCTCCCGTAGCCCATGTTGCAACTGTTCGGAGCTGTTCGTGTGAGAGCGCATTCCGAACAAGTCCATTGGAGAGTCGCGTTGTCAGGATCTCTATTAGGGCATGTGTTTGGTACCGATCGAGCTGTTTTGTGAGTAGCTGTTCCATCTCACAATCGATCATCTCCGGTGCTCTTCGTCCAATCAATGTGTACGAAATCGACTCTTCGAAGTCTGAAAGCTGGCTTTGAAGTGTAGCGACCGATCGTCTTTTAGATTCGTCAACATGGTCGATTGCAATGACCGCTCCTGCGGTGGTTGGTTGGAGCCAGGAAGCAAGCTGATCGTAGATTGTGTCTGTCCCTATCCCATGTTTTGGAACCTCGTTTTCGACAAGTTGGTCCAGTATTGTATGATAGAGCGAAAACTGCGTTGTTGCCTCCCGACTGTCAACATAGACAAAATCAATGGGATTTATTGAGTCGACTCGTGTCGTCGTATATATTGGCGCCGTTTGCTGTCTCCGGAGTCGTCGGAATCCACTGAACAATGCGGTTACAACCGCACTTTTACCACTTCCTTTTGGTCCCCATAAATACAGATTCTCAGGCTGCTCGCCGGTAAATGCCGGCTCGTAGACATCTAGTAGCTGTTCAAGCAACGATCCGCGGCCTGTTGGATCTGTTAGATGGTAGACTGGGCTGAGTTGGTCATATTCAAGCACTAATCGCGGGCGAGTTTCGATCTGTCTTCGCCGTGCAATTCGTTCGTCGATGTTCATCGGTTCCGTTGTATCTACTGTTGTTTCGAAGTCACAAACTGGTCACCTTTCTGTACGGTATGTTGTAGTCTCTGCTCTGATCATATTTTGATCAGAATGACTGCGGGTTCCGTTCGCTGTACCGGTGCGGTGCAGAAAGGAGAGCCGAGATGTGCTGTGCTGTGATTCGATTATGGTGCCCCAGGTACCCACACCGCGGTGTCGAAGATTCCAACAAGTGCAAACACTGCAATGAGGAACGTCCCGAAGACAATTGCTGCTGCCGGTGGATCAACGTGTGTATCTCCATGGGCGTAGAAGATGCGTTGGAAGAACTCACCAAAGAGTCCTGAGACGAACCCGAATACGGCTCCGACAATCACAGCCACAGTCACATCACCAAACGTTGCAAATGCTGCAAGCGCTGCGGTGCTCGCTGGTAACGTAATATGATGCGTCACTGGGATCTTCTCGACACCACAGTTCAAGAAGACAAGGCTTGCAGCGCTGATTCCGAACGCTAAGAACGGGCTGCCTGTCTCAAGTGCAATAAACGCTCCAAGTACACCAACAAAGAAACTCATCAATCCGACACCCGCCCACTCATACTGGTGTGGAAGCCATGGTTCCACGAGCAATCGGCCAGTCCCATCCGTCTGCTCATTCTCAAACGGTTCCATATCAAGATAGCCATCACCCTCCGGCTCTCCAATGATATCATAGCCAAATGCTGCTCTGTGTGCTATTGCCGACAACACGACAGCGACCGCGATCGGATCCCACGGTAATCCAACACCTGCTGATATGGTTGTGATTACAAACCCCAGAATCCCGAACAATCCACCGACAACAAGAACGTCTTTCTGATGTGTTCCGAATGCGTAGAGGATATTTTTCCCTTCATGATAGCCGAAATCGGTGTCGATATATCCCTTTTGTGCGGCGTATGCTGTTGCGGCCGCACCACCAGCGAAGGCGATGTGTGGACCAAAGACTGGGCCGAATGCGATCGCATCCGTAATCATCACTGCCTCTTGTCCGCTTGCAATGCTTGCTGCTTCTCCGGCAATAACCATGAATCCCGTGAAGATGAATGCTGGAAGCGCACCCAGCGCCGCTCCAAATAGTCCGCCTGCGAATGCAGCGATCCACAGCTGCGGCTCAAAAAACGGCCCAAATTGGAGAACGACGAACTCACCAGCCATCTTCAGTCACCACCGCGCGCCCAATCGAGCGACCGCTTCACTGCTTCCTGCCAGCGGTCGTAGCGTGCATCCACGTCGCTTGTGTCTTTTGGTGAGAACTCCCGATCGATCTGCCAGTTGTCGCGCAACTCGTCGATCGTGTCCCAGTAGCCGACTGCGAGGCCAGCGGCGTATGCGGAGCCGAGGGCGGTTGTCTCGTCAACAACCGGTCGGGCGATATCCGTGTTGATGATGTTCGACTGGAGTTGGCACANGAAGTTGTTTTTGACTGCACCACCGTCGACACGCAGCGACTGGAGGTCAATTCCGGAGTCTTCTTCCATCGCTTCNGCAACGTCGCGTGTCTGGAANGCGATCGATTCGAGGGTTGCGCGGACGATGTGTTCGCGGCGTGTTCCGCGGGTCATGCCTACGATTGTTCCGCGTGCGCGCTGATCCCAGTGTGGGGCGCCGAGGCCGGCGAATGCTGGGACGAAGTAAACTCCGTCCGTGGAGTCAACACTGCGTGCGAGTTTTTCGGATTCCATCGCGTCGGAGATGAGCGTCATATCTTCGAGCCATTCGATCGCGGCACCCGTGATGAAGATCGAGCCTTCGAGTGCGTATTGGACTGGTTCGCCCGATCGCTGGAAGCCAACGGTGGTGAGGAGGCCGTGTTCGCTCATGACGGCTTCGTCGCCGGTGTTCATGAGCATGAACGAGCCGGTTCCGTAGGTGTTTTTGGCGTCTCCGGCGTCGAAACAGGTTTGCCCG
>SL_4KL_010_BRINEDRAFT_10000413_pt1 | contig 21687 bp, 17 predicted proteins | sample SodLak_010_BRINE_2_FD_10664 | JGI IMG/M metagenome (IMG submission 10664) | reverse complement strand
GTAAATGGGGTCAGGTCTTGAATTACTAGTTTTTCAGCTCAATCAATCCCGCCATCTCATCATACAGTAAGTAAAGGGCAAAAGTTTGCGAAGTAAAAAGTGATAATTCAAGACCTGACCCCGTGTGCATGCGAAAAGCTCTAAAGCGCTTCGCATAAAAATGCGGCCACATTTTCAGCCAATTCTTTTTCAAAACCGCACCAGAAATGATCAACGCCCCGCACTATTTCAACCTTTCCGGGAGGAGATATTTTCTCCGCTTCCTGCACGAGCAGCTCCGTCGAAACCACATGGTCCTTGCTGCCGCAAATGAAAAAAGCCGGCAGGCTCAAGCCCTCCATCAACCCGGGGTTAACCACCGGGGACACAGCTGCCAGGGCCCGCACCTGAGCTGTTTTTTTTACAGCCACGAGCGATACCAGGCCGCCAAAGGAATAGCCGGTTACGCCCAGCCGTACAGGGTCAACTTCCGGACGTTCAGCCAGGATCTTTAAGGCCGCAAACAGATCGTTTTGTTCACCTTCACCGTCATCGAAAACACCCTCACTGGCGCCGGTCCCGCGGAAATTGAAGCGCAGGGCACAGATCCCCTTTTCGGCAAGAGCCCTGCTCACCGCTATAACCACGTTATTGTGCATATTGCCCCCGTAAAGCGGGTGAGGGTGGCAGATCACAGCTCCCGGCAGCTTTACCCCGCCTGCCCCAGGTAAATGGATTTTACCTTCAAGCTTCAAATCTCCACTCATAAAGGTCAAGGCCTGTTCTGCCATTTTGTATCCTCCTCTTATTTTCCTGCCTCTTCGTTACCGCCATTTTAAAGCGCTAAACCCCCATACCCGCCGTTTATCTATTTCTAAAAACGGAACAGGCTTTCCTGCAATAAAGTTGTTTTCGCCCCCCTTTTCGCCGGCCGATATTAATACCACCTGGATATCTCCCGGTTTAACTACCGGATAACCGATCTGCGACCGTCTGCGAAACAGGCCAGCAGGCGACCTGCTGCTTCATAATAAGAGGCAATCGAAGCTGTTTTATTGCCTCAAAAAGAAAAACTACTCCCAAGCAGGTTGACAGGGCCTTAAAGAATAGTTACCATGATAGAGGATATAAAAGCAGAAGGGACTGGAACAATTATGATTCGTAGAGCGGCCTTTTTTTTAGCCCTATTCGTGTTACTACTTAGTGTTTTAGTGGCATGCACTAACGATCCCTCACCAGGCAGCCCGCAAGAAGATTCTGCTGCAAACGCAGAACCATACATCATCGGCGACCGCCAGGGAGACTGGGGTTACCCTTCCCCCTATTCGGCTTACCCCCGGGGACCCGGTTACCTCCGCATGTATTACATTTTTGACACCCTGATCTGGAAAGATGACAGCGGTTTTGTAGGCGCCCTGGCGGAGGAATATAATTTTGACCCGGAAAACTTAAGTTATACTTTCAACCTCCGGGAAGACGTTACATGGCACGATGGCACCGCCTTCAGCGCAGATGACGTTATTTTTACCTTCAATTACCTGCGCGAGCATCCCATGCCCGTGGCCGACATCAGCATAATCGAAGAGGTGAGCAAGCTCGATCAATATACTGTAAAAATAACTTTGGAAAGGCCTTACGCCGCCTTTTTAAACAACCTGGCCGGTGTAGTGCCGGTGCTGCCGGAACATACCTGGTCCGGCGTTGAGCAGCCGGAAGAGTTTGCCGGCCCGGAAGCGGTGATCGGCACCGGTCCCTACCGGCTCAAAAATTACAGCCGCGAACAGGGCCGCTATCATTACCAGGCTTTCCCCGATTACTACCTGGGGACACCCCTGGTGGACGAATTGTTAATGATCAAGGTTGGTGATCCGCAGATGGCCCTGCAAAGCGGCGATGTCGATTTTGCCCAGATAGAGCCGGAGGCCGTTGAAATCCTGGAACAAAAAGGCTTCCTGGTGGAAAGCGGCACTCACGACTGGTGCCTTAAGCTGATGATTAACCACCGGGAGGAGCCCCTTTCAAAAGTGGAATTCCGCCGGTCCCTGGCCCTGGCTATAGACTTAGATGAACTGGTGGCAAGGGCCCTGCGCGGGCACGGGCTGCCCGGCAGCCCCGGCCTGGTTTCCCCCGACAGCCGTTGGTATTGCCGGGAGATTGCCCCTTACGGGTTCAATCACCGGGAAGCCGTGGAAAAGCTGGAAACCATGGGCTACAGCTTTAGCGACGGAATATTAAAAGATGAAGCAGGGGAACAGCTGAGCCTGGAGCTGATCACTCACGCCGACTTTGCCCGGGAAGCAGAGATCGTTGGGAGGCAGCTCTCAGAGCTGGGTATTGACCTGAATGTCAGGAGCATGGAGCGCTCGGTGGTTGACAGTTACATCCGCAACTGGGACTTTGACCTGGCGATAAGCGGACACGGAGCCGTCGGCGGCGACCCCGAAACCCTGCAGCGCTTCATGGTCGGAGAAGCTTCGCCTCATTTAAACGCCCGCTACCAGGACGAAAAGTTGATTGAAGCGCTAAAACATCAGAGCCGGGCCCTGGATGAGGATGAAAGGGGAAAAGCCGTCTGTGAAGTACAGCGCCTTCATGCCGAAGCGGTTCCCGCCTATCCCCTTTACTACCCGACCTGGTACTACGCTCATAATGAAAGGGTAGAATGGTTCTTTACCAAGGACGGTATCGGTACCGGCACACCCATACCGCTCAACAAGCTGGCCCTGGTGGAACAGGAGTAGTTTCTGATGAAAAAACGCCTCGGTGATTACCTGCTCGCTTTAGTAATCATCCTTGCTTTAAACTTTATCCTGCCCCGGTTGATGCCCGGGGAACCGATTACGGCCATTTACGGGGATGCCCTGGTAGAGATGACNGCGGAGATGGAAGCCTATCTTTTGGAAAGGTACGGCCTCGACCGCCCCCTTGGCGAGCAGTTTATGGTTTACCTCGGCAACCTGGCCCNGGGAGACCTCGGTTACTCTTTCTATTTTCGGGCTCCCGTATCGGAGGTTCTGGCAAATGCCCTGCCCTGGACCCTCCTTTTGGTGGGCACTTCCCTGGTAACGGCCGCCGTTCTCGGCATCATCTGGGGCGTAGAATCCGGTTGGCGGAGAGGCCAAAAGTTCGACCGCCTCTCACTATCTGCGGCGCTTTTTTTAAACGGGATCCCCGGCTTCGTCTTAGCTATCCTTCTCCTCCTGGCCCTGGGCTTCTACGGGCAGTGGTTTCCCCTCTCAGGCGGCACCTCCCCCTTCCCGGGTCATAGTGCAATGGCAAGGGCCGTTGACATCCTGTGGCACCTTTTCCTGCCGGCTTTGACTTTGACCCTGGCCCAGCTGCCCCGCAATTTTCTGCTCATGCGCAGCACCTTTCTGGGGGTCATCAAGGAACCCTACGTATTAACCGCCCGCAGCAAAGGGATTAAAGAACGAATGATCCGCTACCGCCACTGCCTGCGGAGCGCCCTGCCGCCGGTGGTGACACGCCTCGGCATGAGCATCGGCCTGCTCTTTACCGGGGTCCTTTTTGTAGAGGTGGTCTTTGCCTACCCGGGCCTGGGACACCTGTTTTACCTGGCCCTGCAGCACCACGACTACCCCACCGTGCACGGCTGCCTGCTGCTCATAACCGTCTGCGTGCTGGTTTTCAACCTGCTCGCCGACTTAATATCAATAAAACTGGATCCGAGGTTAAAAGAAGATGCACATCAACTACTGGGCTGAAGTAAATAAGGATAAATTTGGCCGCGCCGGCCTGGTTATGGTGATCCTGCTGGTCGCAATCGCCCTGCTGGCGCCCTGGCTGGCCCCCTATAACCCCTGGGAATATGCCGGCCCGCCGTTAAGCAGCCCTTCCTGGCAGCACCCGCTCGGCACCAACGATGTGGGCCAGGATATATGGAGCGAACTCTTGTACGGCACCCGCACCACCCTGTTAATCAGCATCTCCGCAGCCGCCTTCTCCACCCTGCTCGGCTTAATCCTGGGCCTTTTAGCCGGTATCTACCGGGGGGTCGTGGAGCGGATCATCCTGCGCCTGGTGGACGTGATGCTGGTAATCCCGGTATTTCTGATCGCCCTGCTGGTGGCCGCCTATTTCAAACCCGGCACCACCACCCTGATTATACTGTTCAGCCTGCTCTTATGGCCGCCAGGCACCAGGATAATTTGGACCAGGGTCTTAAGCATCAAGAACCAGGAACATTTCACCTCGGCCAGGCAGTTCGGGGCCGGCACATTTTACCTGACCTGGCGGCACCTGATCCCCGAGCTCTACCCCCTGCTGACGGTAAGCTTTATCCAGGTTGTCCGGCGGGCCGTGTTCATGGAAGCAGGACTGGCTTTTTTGGGGGTCTTCGACCCGGTCGCAAAAAGCTGGGGCCTGATGCTGCATTATGCTCGTGAATTTATCTTCACCGGGGCCTGGAAATGGTGGCTTTTGCCCCCGGCGCTGGCCGTATCTTTTACGATTACCGCTTTCGCCCTGGTCGGTTATGCCCTGGAAGCAGTCCTCGACCCCCGCTTAAGGAGGCAAACCTATGCTGGAAATTAAAAACCTGAACGTCAAGTATCCCAGCACACAAGGGCTTTTAACCGTGCTGGACAACATAAACCTCCGCCTCGAACCGGGCGGGAAACTCGGTATCGTCGGCGAATCGGGATCGGGAAAAACCAGCCTGGCCCTGGCCCTGATGGGGCTCTCACCGGGAAAGGTTGAAGGCTCGATTCTCTACCGGGGCAGAGAGCTCCTTTCCCAGAGCAGCGACGAGTGGGAAAAGCTGCGCGGCGAAACCATTGCCATGGTCATGCAGCACTCGGGAGAAATGCTCACCCCGCTGATCCCGCTGATCAACCAGGTAAGCGAAGCCTACCTGAAAAAACACTCCCACGGCAAAGATAAAGCGTACCGGCAAGCCTTTCATTTTCTCGAAAAAGTAGGCCTGCCGGAGCGCTTCCACCGGCGCCTGCCCTATACCTTAAGCGGCGGTGAGGTGCAGAGAGCCCTTCTGGCCATGGCCCTGATCACCGACCCTGAACTGCTGATCTTGGATGAACCGGTATCGTCGCTCGACGCACTCTCCCGGGAAGAGATTTTAAAGCTTTTAGATGAGCTGACCGTAGAGCGTACGGTCCTGGTTATATCCCACGATTTATCGAGCGTAGCCCGCCTGGCCGAAAGAACCTCCGTCCTGTACTGCGGTACGCTCCTTGAGTCAGGCCCCACCGGAGCGCTGTTCCAGGAACCACACCACCCCTACAGCCGGGCCCTGGTGCGGTCTTATCCCACCATCGGGGGTTTAAAAGAGCTGCAGGGGATCAGGGGGGATTTTCCGCCCCTTGCTGAACGCCCCGGCGGTTGCCCCTTCCATCCCCGCTGTACCCAGGCCATCGAGGTGTGCGCCCGGGAAAAACCGTCTCCCCGCCACCAGGACAATGGCCGGGTACTATCCTGCCACCGGGGCGGAGTGGTGGAACTCCTGCGGGGTGAAGCAATCAGCAGGCGTTACTTGCTGGAAAAGGGCAGCGGCACAAACAAACAGGCCGCTTACCTGGAAGCAGTAAAGGGAGTGGATGTTTGCCTGGATGAAGGTGAAGTATATGCCCTGGTGGGAGAAAGCGGCTCCGGTAAAACCACGCTCGGACGGGTTTTAGCCGGTATAGACCGGCCCGAGGCCGGCAGTGTCTATTTCCAGGGCCAGGACATCCAGAGCCTGCCCGCAAAAGACTACAAAAAAACCAGGCGTGATTTGCAGATGCTATTCCAGAATTCCGGCGAAGCCCTGAGCCACCGCTTAAATGTTTTTGAACTGGTGGAAGAACCGCTGATTATCCAAAACGAAGGCAGCGGACAAACCCGCCGCGAAGCGGTCTACAACGCCCTCAAATGGGCTCGCCTGCCCGTTAACGATCATTTTTTACAGGAGTACCCTCACCACTTGAGCGGCGGAGAGCTGCAGAGGGTGGCCATCGCCCGGGCCCTGGTCCTGGAACCCAGGGTACTCATCGCCGACGAACCAAGCGCTTCCCTGGACCCCAGCGTCCAGGCCAAGATTATCAAGCTGCTGCTTCACCTGCAGAATGAAAAAGGGTTCGCCCTCTTTTTCATCACCCACGACCTGGCCCTGGCAGCCCGGGCGGGAGATCGCATCGGGGTTATGCACAGCGGCCGCCTGGTGGAAGAAGGACCATCGGCTGCCATTGTCCAGCGCCCCCTGCACCCCTATACCAGGCAGCTTCTCCAGGCCGCCCCCACCCTGGGACATTGGAAACTTGAAGCCGGGGCCGCCTATCTACCAGTAACCACCGGCGAAGCAGGCCATAACGGGTTATGCCCCTACCTGAACGCCTGCCCCGAGGCGGGGCAGCGCTGCCGGGAAGGAATGCCCGTCCTGGCTGAAACAGATAACCGCAAGGTGGCCTGCCACTTATACGATTAAAGACAGCGCTCCTTTCATTCGGCTTGCTTCTACTGCCGGGTTGAACTTTATCATCGTGTCCAGTCCAGTCTGTGAATGTCAGATTAATAACTACGACTTCAATATTTAATTATTTCCCCTTAGTGTTCAATTCAGCCGGCATGACCAGAACAGGTCAACCGGCCAGGCATGCCGGGGCGTTTGACCTGATGCTATAATGTGGATTCACGGAAAGCAATTGGAGCAAGCTGCAGGCGTTTGACTTGTTTGTAAAGAGCATAAAACTCCCGGTTCTGAAAAAAGAACTGGTAAACCGCTTCCCATATAAAAACCCAGCCCCCGATAAAGATCCCCTCAGAGAGCAAAGAAGAGACAAGACCCTCTGCAAGATAAACGGGGAATGAGCTGCCCAGCCAGAGAAACAAAAAACCAATTAAAAGATAGCGTACGGCAAAAAAGTTGCTTTTGCTGAAACTTTTCTGCAGCTGATACCTTTTGTAGATGAAACTATTGTTCAGCCCGGCAAGAGATGCTGCCTCTAAGTCGCGGTCCATTTTACCCGGGGGGAGTATAAAGCAGATTTTAAGGGGTTCTTTAAACGGAATTTCAGCAGCTCCCGCCAGCAGGTACTCTTCCAAATCGGGATCCAGGTCGCGGCGTTTAAAGGGTGCAGGATCCCATTCACTGAAAATATCGGTATAATCATCTAATGCCACCTCAATGATGTAGGCATTGTTTTCCGGGTCAATATCATAAATCTCTTTTAGGTAGTGATCTTTTATTTTCATAGTTAGATCTCATAATTTTGCCGCCAGGATTTAAGAACACCAAAGCTCATCTCCTGCTAAGTCTGAGGAGATGAGCCTATTTTTTCTTAAGCGGTCTTGCTTTGCTGCAGAACAATGAACCTTTTATAAACAAGCTCAGGAATACGCTGTCCTGTAATGGTGCTGCTTGGTACTGAAAATTTAACTATAAACCTAGAATTTGCTTTTTCTTGGCATTAAATTCTTCTTCAGTCAGGATACCCTGCTCCTTAAGCTTGGCCAACTTTTCCAGTTGAGCTATTTGCTGCTCCATCGCATCTTCATGGGCAGCAGCAGGCTCGGATTCCCTGGCGGCCTTCGCATCCTGGTTTGCAAACTTAGCTTCTTGACGGTGGCGGACCCTTCCTGATGCTGCGGTTGCAGTTGCGGATATTGCGGCAGTTCGTGCCATTTTTCTGATCATGCGTGGCATAATAAAATTCCTCCTATTGTTCTATTGATTTAAACTCACCAATTAAATCATGTTTCCGTTTTAAGCCCCCATGCCTTATTGACAGGTTTAATAGCACCCAGGCAATCATATCTTTATCTAAAAAGCTTACCTGTCATCATGAGGATGAAAATCAAAATTATAAAGTTTCCGTAACAGCATAGTTTACTGCCTGAGACTTATTTACGGAAAACCAGAATTGCATTTCCGGATTGATCCAGCATTTTCAGGGAGTCACCGCTTAGTTCAAAACTTTTTACTTCGCCTAAAGTTTGAAGGTACTCGGCTTCGTAATCCATCAGACCTTCACAATACATATTAGAACTTCCGGGCTGGTCTATCCTCAGGGTGTCTTCTTCCTGGTCATAACCGGCAAAGTAACGGTTGCAGGCTGATTGGCCGCTCAGCTGGCCTTCGCTGAAGGCGATGTTAATTTCCACATCTTCGGGAATTGCTTCTCCATTCATTTCAGTCAAAGACCATTCAGTCCCGTCAAGATCCGGTGTTTGTTCTGGGTTCCCCCCACATCCAGTAAAAAAAACTAGGATTAATGGGATAAAAAGGCAATATGCGAGGGAAAACTTGTATTTATGATTCATCTAAATTATATTCCTCCTTCAAATTTTCCTGTATTACCTTATTAAATAAGCTAATTGAAATAATATCCGAGTGCTACCACCTAAATGGATTATTTTAGGTGTACATCATTCAAACATAAATCACTAAGATGGTGCCTGAAACCGATTTTTGGATGCCTGTAATTTCAGGCCCTGGTAATGATAAAGATTTAGCTGTCCATCAATGGCGGTCCGGCCTTGGATAAAGTTTAGGGCAGCGGCCTTGACCCTGGATTTACCCATTAGAGCTTTAAGCACGATAAAAGTACACCTATAATAAACCATTTTGGTGGTATCTTCGGGGAATCAATTAAAATACCATGAGTTTGATAGGCTATCTGAATAAGAGGAGGAGAAGTGATAAAGAATCATCTTCAAGAGTTCAATACAGGTGTGTTGGAAACCAGCATTGGCAAACTGGAGTTTGAGGGTGGGTATCCAACCAAAGAAACCATTGAAAAATTGTACGATCAGTTAGACTTGCAGCGCGCTGCCCAGGCCTACCTGGACTTCATGCCTGCGATTTCGATGCAGGCCCTGCTCGACATGCACCCGCGCGACCACGGCGTCAGCGAGACCGGCGGCATGATCGTGTACACCGAGCCGGGTGAAGGCAGGTCGAAAGACCTCGGCCTGACCTACAACACCGAAAGCATGTACGCGAGCGCCAGCGTCGACCTGAAGTAGACCGGCCCTGCGGTCATCGAGGTGCCGCCGAATGTCCTGGGCATCATCAACGACGGCTTATTTCTATATTTGGCGGACCTCGGCAATGCCGGTCTCGATCGCGGTCAGGGCGGGAAGTATCTCCTCCTGCCGCCGGGATACGAGGGCGATGTGCCTGAAGGTTACTTCGTCTTCCGGTCCAGCACCTGGCGCAACTGGGTCATGGCGCGCGGCTTCGAGCAGGACACGGGTCGAGGCGAGGCCGCGCTGGCGTATTACAAGGCGCATTTCAAGGTCTATCCGCTGGGCGAGGGTGAGCGACAGCCGAGCGTCGTCAGCGCATCGTTCAAGCCGAGCGACTCCACTTTCCCGCGCGACATCCGCTACTTCGAGCGGTTGCACCAGATGGTCCAGTACGAGCCGCTCTCGGCCTTCACGCCGGAGCAGCTGGGCCTGCTCCATGCCCTGGGGATCGTAAAGGGGGCCCCGTTCCAGCCCGACGAGCGTATGTACCGCATCCTGTCGGATGGCGTCCGCCTGGGCGACGGCATGGCCAAGGCGATCATGTACGCCAACCGCGACCCGGAGGCCCGGGTCTACCCGGACCGTTATTGGGAGCGGGTCTTCATCGGCGGATACAAGTTCGAGCGCAACGGCGCCCGGCTCCTGGACGCCCGCACCCTCTGGCATTACGGCGCCATCGTGGTCACTCCGGCGATGGAGGCGAAGATGGTCGGTGTCGGCTCGCAGTACCTTACGACCTACAAGGACGCGAGCGGCGCCTATCTGGACGGCGGACAGAACTATCGCCTGCGGCTGCCGACTGGAATTCCGGCCAAGAACTTCTGGTCGGTGACCGTCTACGACACCGAGACGCGCTCGCTGCTGCAGAACGGCCAGCCCAAGCCGAGCATCAGCAGCGCCTTCGACCAACCCGAGGTGAACCCGGACGGTTCGGTCGACATCTACTTCGGCCCGGCAGAGCCAGAAGGCAAGGAGAAGAACTGGATCCGGACGGTTCCCGGACAGGGCCACTTCGTCTGGATCCGCCTGTACGGTCCGCTGGAACCTTTCTTCGATCAGACCTGGCGGCCTGACGACATCACGAAGATAAAATGAAAAGCGGGATATCTGGGAAGGGTTAAATAATTCCGTTTTCCCTGGCGAAAGCAACCGCTTCCCAGCGGCTGTGGACTCCCAGCTTGGAGTAGATATTAACGGTGTGGCGTTTTGCAGTCGCATAGGTGATGAATAAGCGGTTGGCAATTTCCTGCAGGCTGACTGCTTCGGCCATTAAGCGCAGAACTTCCGTTTCCCGCAGGGACAGGTTTTCGTAAAAGGGCAGCTCCGGACCATCAGTATTAATTCCCGGCTGCCCTTTTACTGCTTGATCAGCAACTGCTTTACCGGCACTGCTTTCAGCAAATGCAGCAAGGATCTCCTGAACAAACTCGGTTATCTCTGCAGCAGGAACAACCTGTTTCAACAGTTCCTCCATTTGTGGTCCAAGGTCAAGATAGAGGCGAATCATGTTACCCCTGGCCGCCAGTTCAAGCGATTCGATCAGCACATCCCGGGCTTTCGAATTATTACCCTCATTCATTTCAGCCAGTGCTGAAAGGGCCAGAGCTTCAGCTTTGCAGCGGTTGATATTTCTTTCAGCAGCAGTACTTAAATATTTCTCAAGGATTTCTCTGATTATGGATTGATCTTTCGGATTATTGCGGGCAATTAAAACCCTGGCTTTAAATATCTGCGGATCTTCAAAGTTAGGAAGGAGGAGAACATCGGCAAAGGGCTTTAAATATTCATCGGCCCATTTTTCAGTCTCTTTCCCCTGATCCTGGCTGGTCAATACTCGCAACCGGCCAACCTGCGCTACCTCCGTTACCTGGCCGCGATGTTCAAGTTCCAGGTCGGTTAGTTCGTTAATCATATCCAGCGCTTCTTTACTCCTCCCCAGGGCCTGCAGGACTATGGCCAGGCCGATATAACCCTGGCGATTGAGCATTATCGTGATAAATAAGCGTATCTTATATAGTTCCTGGTACCATTCTTCAGCCTGATTAAGCCTGTTCCACTGGTAATTAACAAAGCCAAGTATAGCCAGGGCGAATCCTTCCTGCTGCACTAATTTATTATGGCGGGCTTTGTCAAGCAGCAGCCGGGCATAATGTTCGCTTGCTTTCAGGTCCCCATCATGGAGATAAATTAAAGCTAAGGCAAATAAATGACGAATTGCATGGCTGTTATTTTTATTGTCAAGATCCCGGTAGCTCTGCTGCAGGCCGGCGATAGCTTTTTGGGCATTTTCACAAGACTGCAGGCTTAGCCCGTGCCAAAAAACAGCCTGGCCTCTTATATAGTTCCACCGGGTTGGAATTGAATCAAGCGCTTTTGCAAATAACTTAACAGCCCCTGGACTACTGTTGGAGGCGAGGGCAAGAAATCCTTTAAAAAAGTCTAATTGTCCAGATAGGGAGCCCTGATTTACAGAAACCGGTTTTTCGCTCTTCATGATCTTTTCCGCTTGCCTGATGATATCATTTATTTCGTCAATATCCCACCTGTTAAACTTTTGCCAGGCCTTATACAACAGGAACTGCGGATTAGCTGAGCTCATTTCTGCTGTGACGAATTGCATTAAATGATCCATAAGCAGGAGGTCTTCACTGTCCAGGGCTTCAAAAATCATTTGATCAAGAATTTCAGCCAGCAGGTCGCTATTTTCGGCTTTTAATGCGTGTTCGAGAGCCTGATTAAACTGGTTGCACCCGATATGCCAGTTTGCAGCACGCAGATGTAATGCCCTGACCTGCTCCGGGTTGAAACTTATCAAGAGTCTTTTTTGCAACAGGTTACGCATAAGGTGATGCATGCGAAACCAATCCTCGTTACACTCCTCCTTGCCTTGAAGGGCTGTAATAAATAAATCAACGTTATGAATATTGTCAAGCAAATATTTAACTGATTCATCCAGGTCATCTTCATCAACCAAAGCAAGGCACAGTGAAACGCAGAAATCATTAAGAATTGACACTTTCATTAAAAATCGCTGCATCGGTGCTGTCATCCGGTCGAAGACCTCATCAGCCAGATAACCGAAAATATCCTGTTTTCCCAGTGACAAAACTGATTCAATATCCTGATCCGCGCTTGTTTGATTTAAGGCAATTGAAACAAGCTTTAATCCGGCCACCCACCCTTCAGTATAGTTCAACAGATCGGCGATAGGTTTTTCACCGGGATCTCTTTTTGTCATCAGGCGGATATAATCTTCGGCTTCCTGCGGAGAAAAGCGCAGATCTCTTGAACGGATATCATTTATTTTACCCTGCCCTTTTAATCCAGAAAGGGCCAGGGGCGGTTGGGTTCGGGAAATGATCACCAGGTGCATCGGCAAAGGCCAGTGCCGTAACCATCCTGTCAGTAATTTTTGTAATTGCGGACAACTGGCGTGATGAAAATCGTCGAAAACCATGACAAAGCGCTGCGGAAGCTCCGATAATTCATTGGTTAAAACCAGCGAAATCGAATCTGCGACTACTTCTCCTTTACTATAGACCAGCTTAACAGTTTCCGGGCATGCTTCTGGAATAATTCTACGCAGAGCAGCAATAAAATGGCGTAGAAAAAAAATGAAGTCATTATCAGTTTCATCAATTGCCAGCCAGGCTGAAGGCAGGCTATCAGTTTTCATACTATTATTCGGGCACTGCATCTCATCGAGCCGGGAACCGACCAGGGTTGTTTTCCCAAAACCGGCAGGAGCAATAACCAGGGTGAGCACTTTGGGGGAGTCAAAGTCAAGCAGCTTTATTAAACCGGGACGCGGCAGTAAGGAACCAGGCAGGTTGGGGCGGTGCAGCCTGGTTTGAAGAATACCAAAGCCTTGGGGTGATACGGTTTTTGTTTTCATCAAATTTCCAATTTACCTTAATGATGAACATGCCCTGGTTCAAAAGATACCCAATCCGAAAAACCAGCTGTAAATATGTCTTACTGGATAATCAGCTGCTGAGCTTTTTAAACCCATTTTATAGTAATTCAATATATTTAATAATATCATCATCTTGAGATATTTTCAATTGCCCACTTGTGAAAAAGTACACCTGAGATTACACCAACCGGGTGGTATCTTTATTTTTAGTAATTGCTTAACTTAATAGCATGGGCACATATTACAGCTACAGTTCTGAATTCGATTGTCCCGCTGTTTATAAAATAACAGTGCGCGGAAAAATAGACTTTGTCTGCTTAAATAGTAGTGAAGATATGACTGTTAACTATCAAACACTGGAAGATGGCTCAATCAATACAATATTTACCGGGCTGTTGGTTGATCAAGCTGCGTTAAATGGTGTTCTAAATACTATTAGACTATTGCGGCTCACTCTGGTGTCAGTTGCAAAAGATAGTGATTGCATATAAAAAATGATATTAGCCTGCACTTAAGCACAGAAAGGCCCTTGAGGTTCTACTCGATAAATTATTATATTATAAAGGAAGTGAATATTTTAGATGTCCATTAAAGCTACCGCTACCAAAGCCATCGAAAATTATGACAAAGTGTCCTGGTTACCACTGATTGTTGTTGTTTTAACCCAGATTCAGGCATCATTCAATGTTAATGCTCTCACAGTTTCAATGGCCGGCCTTACCAGTGATTTGAGTATTCCCGCTACCGCTGTCGGGACAGCCATCACAACCGGCACTTTTTCCATGGCTGCCTTTATTCTGCTGGGAGCAAAAATCGGCTCAAAATTTGGTTCGAAGAGGGTTTTTCAGATTGCCGTTTTTATTCATGCCCTCTCCATGCTGATGGTAACGCTGGCCGTCAACGGACCGATGCTCTTTATCGGGCAGGCCCTGGGCGGGGCGGTTATCGCCCTGATTGCCCCGGCGCTTACTGTTTTTATTGCCGCCAACTACAAGGGTAAGCAACAGGCCCAGGCAATCGGATTCCTGGCAGCCGCTATTCCGGGTGCCGGCGTACTGGCACTTTTAATAGCCGGCACTTTTGCCACAACGATCGGCTGGCGCTACTCCTTCGCCCTTGTTGTCTTGCTGGGAATTTTCAACCTTCTGCTAAGTACTCGTTTGAAGAAAATTGATCCGCAATCAGAATTGACCATAGACTGGAGAGGCGCGGCTATCGCTTCTACGGCTATTATCCTGCTCAGCTTTGGTTTCAGCGGGCTTACCGCCTGGGGGCCTTTCCTGGCCAAACCGGCTGCTCCCTTCAGCGTTCTCGGCCTTTCTCCGGCCCTGATTTTTGTTGTCCTTGGTATTTTCATGGCCCAGGTCTTTTTTGCCTGGCTGCGTAAAAGGCAGGCTGAAAAGAAGTCGCAGCTCTTTAACCTGGAAGTGCTTGATACAGTTGAGGAACGAGCTACGACCTGGTGCATGGCGCTGATGCTTTTCATCGGCACGGCCGCCAATTTCCTGATTCCTCTATACATGCAGGTGGTCCAGGGCTTAAGCAGTATTCAGACCTCCTTTTCAATCATTCCCTACACTATTTCAATTTTTACTGCTAATGCCTTGGTAGCCAGGTTCTACGATCTCTACCCTCCCCGCCAGATTGCCCGGGTAGGGTTTATCGTGGTCGCGTCTGCCCTGAGTCTGATTGCCTTCACTATAAGCAATGAGTGGGGTCAACTACCAATTGTTTTAGGTTTGATTATGCTTGGCCTGGGACAGGGCTCGATCGTGGCCCTGGTCTTCAATACCCTGCTCAGCGCTTCACCGAAGGAACTGGCCGGCGATGTAGGCGCCTGGCGCGGCCTGGTTCACAATATTTCCGGCAGTGTGGGTATATCCATAGCCACAGTTTTTGCGGTTTCGCTGTTGAGTATGCTCATCTTAACCAACGCAACGGCAAGCCCGGTGATAACGCCGGAAATAATTGATCAGCTTAACTTCGATAACGTTAATTTTATTACCAATGAACAGGTGGAGGATATTTTAGCCAACAGGATCGGGGCAACCCCCGAAGAGGTTGCTAAGGCAGTTTTGATTAACGCCGAGGCACGACTGCAAGCCTTAAAGATATCCTTATTGGGCCTTGCTTTTCTCGCCTTGTTGGCGATTATACCGGCCGGACGGATGCCCGGTTTTCGCGAAGGTGACTTGCCTGTGGGCTATCCTGACCAGGCAGCAGACGACTCTGCCGCCTAGATCTGATTAAAACATAGGAGTGATTAATAATGGATGTCCTTGTTAAAAGCGGTTCTGTCTTAGAGGATGAATCAGAACTGGCTATCCTGGCCGTGTGTGAAGAAACCTCTCTTCCCGAGGCCATCGCCGGCCTGATTGACGCAAACGACTTCGGTGGCAAACTGAAAAAAACACTGCTTCTTTACCCGGGAAACACAGTTCCCCCCCGCCGGGTGCTTCTGATCGGTATGGGCAAACCAGACAAGGTAAACGCTGAAACACTACGCGAGATTGCTGCAGTAGCCATCAAGGAAGCCCGCGGTTTGCAGGCTGATGCCTTCAATTTTGGTCTGAATGAGGAGCCCGGATTTACCCCTGAAAAGATAGGCCAGGTCCTGGCGGAAGGTTTTGAAATGGGCGCTTACCGTTACCTGCACTACAAAACTGAATTGAAGGATGAAGAAAAATTCTCAATTGAAAACGTGACTATCTACTGCAGTAATGAGGAGCAAACCAGCCAGGGCGCTGCTGTGGGCCAAATTATTGGGCGCAGTGTGAGTTTTGCCCGCGACCTGGTCAATGGTCCCAGCTGCAAGGTTACCCCGGCCTTTCTGGGTGAAGAGGCAGAGGCTTTGGGCAAAAGACAGGGTTTGAAAGTAACTGTTTTGGGTCCGGATGAGTTAATAAAGCAGGGGTTTGGCGGCATTATGGCCGTGGGTGGGGCCTCAGCCAATGAGCCCCGTTTTATCGCTATGGAATATGGCAAACCGGCGGATAATAAGCCGACAATCTGCCTGGTCGGCAAAGGTATTACCTTTGATTCCGGCGGGCTAAACATCAAACCAGCGAACTCAATGGAAATGATGAAATCAGACATGGGCGGCTCGGCTACGGTCTTTGGTGCCATGCAGGCGATAGCCGAATTAAAGTTACCGCTGCATGTCGTGGGTATTGTCAGCGCTGCGGAAAATATGCCGGGCAGTAGAGCTTACCGGCCCGGGGATATTGTAAAAACCCTCAGCGGTAAAACAGTTGAAATCCTCAATACGGACGCCGAGGGAAGGGTGATCTTATCTGATGGCTTGTACTACGCCCAGCATTACAAACCCGATGCGATCATCGAATTTTCTACCCTGACCGGAGCAATGATTGTCGCTCTCGGTCCTCACGCTTCAGGAGTGATGGCCACGGACCAGTCCCTGGCCGACCGGCTTATTGCGGCAGGCCAGGAAAGCGGCGAAAAAATCTGGCAGCTGCCGCTCTGGGATGAATACAAGGAAATGATTAAAAGCGAGATAGCAGATATCAAGAACCTGGGAGACAAGGCTGGAGCTGCAGGGTCGATTACTGCCGGCGCTTTTTTAGCGGCTTTTGTCGGCGACTACCCCTTTGCCCATGTTGACATTGCCGGAACAGGCTGGCTTGATAAGTCGACCAAGTCATATCAGGAAAAAGGCGGGCAGGGCGTCGGTGTGCGCCTGATTATTGAGATGCTGAGGAACTATGAACAGTAAAATAATTTTGGCAAAGACGTTCCAGCCCGGCCGCTTTATGATGTTAATTCAGTCTTTCAAATCAAAGTGAGGTGCAGATACCGGGCCGGTATTGACAGATATACAGGAAATACCGGCCCGGTATACATTTTCAAAAATGTCTAAACAAACCACGTTAGGTACAAATGCAAACCAGCAGATCGTAGATAAGTTCCAGGCTTCATGGCTGCCCCTGATCATCATCGTAATGGTCCAGATACAGATGGGTTTTAATGTCAACTCAATTCCTGTTTCCATTGGACCGATAGTTGAAGATCTCTATACTCCGGCCACCGCAGTCGGCACCGCCCTTGTAGTCTATTCTCTCTTTGTGGCCGCGTTTGTCATGTTAGGTGCCAAGATCGGCCGCAAATTCGGTGAGAGGCTGGTTTTTCAAATTACCACCCTATTACACGGTGCTGCTATGCTCTTGATGGCTACCAGCCAGGATACCCTGGCCATGAATCTGGCCCAGGCCCTGGCGGGCCTGGCGGCAGCGGCCCTGGTCCCTACCCTGGTTGTTTTAATCGCCGCCAACTACCGCGGCGGGCAGCAGGCCCAGGCCCTGGGTATTCTAGCCGCCGGCCCGGCCATGTCCGCTACCCTGGCATTTTTCATCGCCGGTTATCTGGGCACTTTTCTAAGCTGGCGCTATTCCTTTGCTCTGCTAGCAGCAGTCTCCTTAATTGCCTTTTTTCTCAGCTTCAGGCTAAAAGCAATTCCCCGCCACCCGGGGTTACGTATTGATTTAGTCGGCGCGTTTTTGGCAGCCGTAGCGATTATGCTGATCAGTTTCGGTTTTAATAACCTTAACAGCTGGGGTTTGATAACAGCAACAAGTTTAGCCCCATTTGACTTACTGGGATTATCACCGGCTCCTTTTATGATCATCATCGGTGTACTATTCGGGCAGGGTTTTTTCCGCTGGTCGGTAAGAAGAAGCGGTGAGAAAAAAGCGCCCCTGATATCCATGCAATTGTTTGCATCACGCCTGGAACGTTCGACCATTATCGCTCTTCTTTTCATCAGCGGGCTTGGACCGGCTATCAATTTCCTGATCCCGCTCTATATTCAAATTATCCAAAACCGCAGCACATTTTTTACCGCCGTGGCGGTAATTCCTTACACATTGGCAATTGCTGCCGCCGCTATTTTGATCGTGCGCTTTTTCGGCCGATTCAGCCCGCGTTTAATCGCCACAGTTTCTTTTATATTTGTGGCAACCGGTTTAACATTGCTATCCTACACCATAGCTAATGAGTGGGGAACACCGATGGTCGTCCTTAGCCTGATCATAATCGGACTGGCTGAAGGCGCGCTGATTACACTGCTCTTTAATGTCATGGTAAGTACAGCGCCTAAAGAACTGGCCGGAGATGTGGGCGCGGTCCGTGGTGTGGCNAACAACCTTTCCACAGCTCTGGGCACAGCGTTTGCGGGGGTGGTTGCGGTAGGCCTTTTAAGCGTCATGGTAACAAGCAGCCTGATGGAGTCAACCGTTCCCCACGACCTGAAAAACCATATTAATTTAGATAATGTAGCTTTTGTCAGCAACGATCAACTTGAAGAATTACTTGGTGAAACAGCAGCTACCCCCGAAGAAATCGCCGAGGCGGTTCGGATTAATATTGAATCGCGCTTGAGAGCGCTCAAGGCATCGTTATTAATCTTAGCCGGGATTTCACTTTTAGCGATCATCCCCTCAATGGCTCTACCAGCCTATAATGCAGGGGAAGTGCCGGTTGTTCCGCCGCCGAAAGATAATAAGACTTAATAAATAGTTTTTCCGCATCGTTTTACTGGCAATCTTTTACTATATGAATGATAGCTAGTTATATAAGCTGACCATTAACGGTAAAACTGGCAAGAGGTATGGTGGTTCTTAATTATTACAAACTAATTTTTTAACTTAAAATGTTGAAAGGAAAGGGAAAATAGTGGATTGGATGATAATAAAAAACAATAATCGGAAAAGCAGGTCAAGTAGCTGCTATACCTGATACTATCGATAACTGGTGACGGAGAAAATCAGAAAAGAATCCTTTAATGAAAGGCTGTTAAGTGTATTAGAAAAGCAAACGGAAATTTTAGAAGAAACGAATAAAAAAGACAAACACCCCGGTTAATCGAACCGGGGTGCATTCGGCATTTTTGACTGTTCCTTCCACCCGGTCCTTAGTCTTAACTCTGAATGCTTCAGTAAACAGGGGTTGAAGCGTAGGCGATTCGCTCTTCAATTTCCTGATTTCTCTTGGTCAGAATCGCAGTGCCATCTTTACCGCAGGCAAATTTAAATTAAATACACCTTTAATACACCGTCGGGGTGGTATCTGAAATTATCGCTAAAGCATATTTTAATGACATGAACACTAATAATGACATTGTAAAGGACGTCAGGATGAAATTAAAGCTGAAAAATGAAATCAAAGAACTGAAACCTCACCGGTCAAACCTGCGCTCTGATTTGATCGCAGGCCTTACGTTTGCCATTGTCAATGTCCCCCAGTCGATGGCCCATGCTCTGCTGGCCTCAGTTAACCCAGTTTTCGGAATTTATACCCTGATGGTGGCTCTACCGGTTGGAGCTGTTTTTGCCAGTTCTGTATACATGAATGTTTCGACTACCGGTGCGCTTTCCGTTGCTGCCGTGCCCGGCTTACCGGCAGACCCAAACATCACCTGGTTAGAAGAGCATTCCGGGACTGTAACCCTGGCCTTAAGCCTGGTCCCTTATGCGGGGATAGCTTTTCTCTGGTTTATCGGGGTAATCAGAGACCGTATCGGTAACTACGAAGACCGGTTTTTTTCAACCGTTTTTTTTGGCAGCGCTTTGATCTATCTCGCGATGATCTTTGCAGCGGCGGCGCTGGCAACCGGCTTGATCTCAAGTTATTCAGTTGCGCCACAAAACATTCTTGATAGCGGTATTTACATCTACAACCGCGCCCTGATCTGGCAGCTTCTTAATATTTGCTCAGTCCGCATGTCAGCTGTTTTTATGATTTCTCTGGGGACCATCTGGATAAAAACAGCGGTTATGCCGCGCTGGCTGGCCCTCATCACCTATGGTTCAGCCCTGATTCTAATGTTTTCGATCAGCTACAGCACTTGGATTACCCTTTTATTCCCGGCCTGGGTATTGGTGATCAGCGTTTATATCATGGTTCAAAGCTTTCGCCCGGGATCAAGCTCTTCTTGAATTTGAATGAAATCACTTTTTTATTTCGTACCGCAGGATCTACTAAACCTGTATTAGACCAGAACAGATCTACACCTTTAATACACCTCTAGGGTGGTATCCGAATTCTTGTCTATTAAATATGATGTCACCATGGACGAACTAAATGCTTACCAGACAGAATTTGACAAGCCCGCCGCTTACGAAGTTATTGTCAGCGGGATGATTACTCCTGAGAGCTATGCCTGTGTTGAAGGACTTTCAGCAAGAATCGAATATTCGGAGGACGGTAAAGCTGTAACCATCCTAACTGGCCTATTTAATGACCAGGCTGTGCTGGCAGGTCTGCTAGGCGCTTTCTATGAGCGGCACCTGACTATCATATCAGTGCGCAAGTTGCCAGATCAAGATTGAATCAGCTGGGGAGATAAAGCAATGTGGGACTCAAAAATATTTAAAACCGGAATATCGCTGCTTGTAGTCTTTTCAGTTATCTACCTCGGATCACAGATTACCTTTGTCTTCAGACCGATAGTAGCTGTTTTTGAAACATTGTTCCTGTCATTTCTAATTTCGGGAATTCTTTTCTACTTAACAGCTCCCTTAAGCGACCTGCTATGCAAACATAAGGTGCCCCGGAAGTTATCGATCCTGATCGTATTTGTCGTAATTGTTGGGGCGATCTTGTTTCTCGCTTTGGCAATTGGCCCAATTCTTGCCGCTGAATTTTCCAAGCTGGCCAGTGAGCTTCCTCAAAAACTAAAAGAGCTGAATACCCTAATTATTGGGCTGAGTCACCACCCGCTAGTGGGTCAACTCATTAATATCGAGGCAATTGATCTCAGGAAGCTGGCAGAAGGTTTAGCAAACCTTGCTTCCAGTACAATTGCCGGCTTGTCGAGCAGCTTAAACACTATGGTGGGGGTTATTACGAACTTTTTTACCACAATCATTATTGTCCCATTTTTGCTCTTTTATATGCTTAAAGAAAAAGGACAGGGCTCTATCGAAAACCTAATCGATCGTTTTGTTCCAGAAGATTACAAGAACAGCATAAAACAGGCCATGGCTGAGATCAACAAGAAGCTGGGCGATTATTTTCAGGGTGTGGCGATAGTCTGCCTCTGTGTAGGAATTCTCGCTTATATCAGCTTCTTGATTATCGGCCTTGAATTTGCCCTTATTTTGGCAATTATTATCGGCATTACCAATATAATTCCTTACCTGGGCCCATTTATCGGGGCTGTTCCGGCAGCACTAATCGGTCTTTTTGATTCCCCGGCCAAGATGTTATACGTGATCATTGCAGTTGTTATTGTGCAGCAGATTGAAAGTCTATTTATATCTCCGGCAGTGATGGGCCGTAAGATGGCCTTAAGCCCCCTGGCTGTTATCCTGGTCATCCTCGTTGCCGGGCGGCTTGCCGGTTTGCTGGGAATTATTCTGGCTATCCCGGGTTTTACCGTTCTTAAAATAATTATCAGCCATACCTATAATCATATCCAGTTGAGAAAACAAAAGCTTGAAGAATCTATGATCAACTAACAGGGTTTTAAGCACCAATTACGGTGCTAACAAATACATCTCAGGAGGTTATTTATATGTCGACTTTTTCAGTATGGAAGTTTGAAACAGCCGAAGGAGCGTCTGAAACATTAGAAAAGCTGAAAGAAATGGCAAAAAAACAGCTGATTCAGCTTCATGATGTTGCGCTTGTATCCTGGCCGGCCGGTAAAAAACGCCCCCGGACAGACAATTACGGCAGCATGACCGGGCGGGGCATGGTTTCCGGAGCATTCTGGGGAATGCTTTTTGGCCTGCTCTTCTTTGTGCCCCTTTTCGGCATGGCCGTCGGAGCGGCCATGGGCGCTCTCACCGGCA
>SL_4KL_010_BRINEDRAFT_10000412_pt1 | contig 21699 bp, 18 predicted proteins | sample SodLak_010_BRINE_2_FD_10664 | JGI IMG/M metagenome (IMG submission 10664) | reverse complement strand
TTCAGTTCCACTTGCTCCAACCGTAAAGTCCTCTTCAGTTTCTTGGATAGCAGTTTCCGTTTCATCTGTAGGCGTAATCTCGAGTGTTACATCGAAGTCGCCGTCTTCGTTGCCGACGGTCTCAATGTCAACCGAGATGTCCTCGTCATCACCCGCGAAGACGGTTGCGTCGTCACCACCACCAGCGATATCAAGATTAGAAAGCACTGACGCATCAGGTTCTTTTATTTCAATTAGAGGGTTTTCAGTTACCTCGATCTGATCATCAGCCTGCAATTCGAGTTCAACTGTATCACCAGCGTTTTCACTGCTCCCATCGACAGCGTAGTCAACCTGTTCAACAGTCTCTTGTCTTTCCTCGCCATCCACAATAACCCTCCAGAAATTTCCATCTTCATCTGTGGTTACGACGAGTGGATCGTCACCTGCATCAGTCCCGACATTGACGATTTCTATTGCTTCACCAGTATCGTTTAATGCTCTGATAAATGCATCTTCTCCTGGATCGTTCACGTCAATTGTAATATCTTCATTTTGGACTGGATCGTCATCAGCATCAACCACACTTACAGTAATTTCGCTTTCGTCATCCTCACTAATAGGTGACTCCGCCTCCGCGTTCAGTGTTGGCTCATTAGTGTCATCATCCCCATTCGCACCACTGCGTCCTTGTGGGTCGGTGTTCTTTGCAGGGTCACCATCAGGTTCCAACTGAATTCCGACAGTGTTCACCTCGAGGTCGTTGTCATCAACACGCAGAGTAAGCGCATGAATCCCATCGCCGTGTTCGCCGATGTCAACACCCTCGTAGATACTGCCAGCATCCTCTAGCGCATCATCCCAGTATTCGTCTTCATCTAACTGTGTGGGAATTGTAACAGTAAGATCATCGCCATCCGGGAACTCATCTGCATCTACTTCGTCTTGCGGATACAACTCGAGTGTCACACGGTTTGTGCCAGTTTGCTGGAACTGGTTCTGTAATGCGGTGATTCTGACTGTCCCATCTTGCAGTAGGTTCTGTTCTTGGATAATGCTCACATTGTTTTCGCGGTCTCGTTCATCGAGATACAGAACCGAATGTTCGTACTGCGTTGATCCAACACGTATTTCATTGTATCCTGGTTGGTATTCGAGGAACCGAGTTGGAATCGTGATCGAATCAGACTCGTTTTCGATGGTGATGGGGTATGAGTCGCTAGTCTGTAAGGCCCCTGCCGGGGGTGCCGGGTTGATTGTCAGCAGTCGTGTCTGATAGGTCGTTCCCAACGTGAGACTCGGGAACTGCGAAACGTCGGCTTGTCCCGCCGTCGAGATGGAATTTCGAAGCTCAATAAGTTCGTTTTGTGAGTCTTCGAAATGCTCAAACTCAGTTTGGGCGTTCTGCTGGGGGACGATTTGAGCCTGATACACCGTCAACACAAGCATCAAAATTGCAAACACGAGAATAAAACCAATCACCGCCGAGACGGCTCGGTTGTCCGCAACAAACCGTCGGCTGGCTTGCTTACGAACCATGTAACACCCGCAGACGAACTGGTGACACAAAAGAACAATCCACACAACAGAGTACAGACTGACTGGCCAACGTCTTAAAACAGAACTCGTTGCTGAAAGACGCTGTAGCGGCGACCAAAGGAGACCCACACTGGCGTACAAAGCGATACTTGTACCTGCGGTACATCGTGATTGTTCGCTGTACGGTTCGTTTATATAAAAATTCGTGGGTGAATGATGAAAATGAATTTTGCTAACTTCAGAATTTCCTGAATGTATGTGAATCCTCTCGCATGAAATTCAGACAGATATCTCTTCGACAATGGTGTTTCCGTTAGTGTCTTCGGCAGTAAACCGAACGAAGGGACTCCCACTGCCGCCACCTCCTCCACGTGTTAGTGTTCCACTCGAGGTGAATTCACCAGAGGCTATATTGGAGTACTCATCCGAGTCTTGTAGTTGGTCATCAGCAAACAACTCAACTGTCACGGTCTCAATGTCCCCGTCTTCAGCATTGACAGTAAACGAATAGCTCACATCGTTTCCGTCTCGAGTGGCACTTGTTTCGGTGAACGCAAAATCATCGTCAGTGTCTCCATTATCGCCATTATCGCCATTATCGCCATTATCGCCATTATCACCGTTTTCTTCCTCATCGTCTGCACTGAACTCCCCACCGACAAAGTAGGTCGCCTGCTCGCCGCTCTCGAGAGTCAGTGTGGTCACAAAGAAGTCTTGATTGCGGTTGACGTTCTGATCAAAGACGTACTCTAGTTCAGTGATCGTTCGGTCGCCCTCGAGGAAGATAGCTGGATCCAACTCACCGAAATCACCGCCGACCGCCCAGTTTTCGCCGCGTGGGTTGGCTCCCGCGTCCGGAGCGTTGACCGCGAGGAGTTCGTCAGGGTCACTGTTGCCGAAAAAGAAATTCAGCCGCCCCTCAGTGAAGCTGCTGTTGTCAGCACTGTTTCGGAAACTCAGCCTCACCGAGTTTCCACTCCATTGGGCACCGACAAGCTGGACATTACCCGGAGAATCAGGGTTGATTTCACCAGTGCTGCCGCCACGAACCCCTTCAGCGGGTGGACGGTTTGCCCCAATCGGTGAGTAGGCGATTTCGTAGGTTCCTTCCAACTGTAGGCTCAGTTCACCATTGTCGACCGAAAGCGACTCACCGCCCGACAGTTCGTCGTCGAGAATCTGGTTCCAGTCTGCTTCGCTAAGTCTGGTCGGCAACGTGATCTCCGGATCGACGACCTCCGTGGTTTGTAACACACCAGGAATCGGATCGACCGTAATACGACGCGTACCGCCTTCGTTGATGGTTCCTTCAATCGGTGCCAACGTCACGCGGTCGTCCTGCAGCAGTCGCTGGCTGGTGAGCGTGACATTTCCTGTTGGATACTGGTGGTAGGTGACGGTGTTTTCATACCGGATCGTTCCGGCACTCTGATACTCCATATAGCGTGGAGTATACTCGATAAACTGATTTTCCAATGGCCGATCATCCAGTCTGATCGGATCTTGGCGTTGTTGGCCGCCGCCTTCGGTTACAGTTATATTCTCCTGTTGGACGGTCTGTATCGTCCCGGTCGCCGGCGGTGGATTAATTGCCACAATCCGATCACGATACTGCGTACCGAGTGTGAGTGAGGCAAACGTTTGGGTTCCAGACGACCGAGCCTCGAGAATCGCATTCCGGAGATCAACCATCTCGTCTTCGATTTGTAGGCTGTGTTGGAACTCCGTCTGGGCGTTCTGGTTGGGCACAACGACTGCCTGGTAGCTCGTCAGTGCGAGAATAAGGATTCCTAACAGCAGAACCGCACCGACAACCTCTGAGACCGCCCGGCGGTCGCTCCAGAATTGGCCACCCATTAGATAACTATCTTTGATAGGTCTCTGAGAGGGTTTGTACGTTGTGGTTTTTATACTCTCTATGATGTAAGCGAAACAGTACAGTCTAACCGCGACCTTCGACAGTCGACGTATCTCGCATCGACAAACCCATAAGCGCCGTCTCGCAACCAACCGGTATGACACCCGTCGGTATCGACGCGGTCGAGATCTGGACTGGCAAACTTCAGCTTGACCTTCCCGGTACGTTCGCGCCCGCCAAAGACGAAGACCCCGATAAATACCGCAAAGGAATTGGACTCGAGCACTCTTCGTTCCCTGATGTCTATGAGGACATCGTCACCATGGGTGCGAACGCGGCCAAGCGTCTCATGGAACGCAAAGGACTGACACCCAACGATATCGGCCGGATCGATGTCGCTACCGAATCGGCGTTCGACAACTCCAAGCCCGTCTCGACGTATATCGCTGGCTGTCTCGAGCAGTACTACGATGAAGATTTCCGACACGCCAACAAGGGTGAACGCAAGTTCGCCTGTGTCGCCGGCACCCAGTCAATTGATGATGCCTACAACTGGATTCGGGCCGGACGCAACCGTGGACGGGCCGCGCTCGTTATCGCCACCGACACTGCCCTCTATGCTCGCGGTGACCCAGGTGAGGCAACCCAAGGCGCAGGCGCAGTTGCCATGCTCATCGACGAAGAGCCAGATCTGGTCGATATTTCGACCGAACAGGGCTACGGCAGCATGGACGAAACTGACTTTCTGAAACCCAACCAGCAGTTCCCCTCAGTGGATGGCAAACGATCAATGCAGGTGTATCTCGCCCGGATGCGCGAGGCCGTCGAAGATTTCGAATCGGTCGCCTGGGATATGCATCCTGATGATTTCGCCTACGTGCCGTTCCACACGCCGTTTCCGGGGATGGTTCGAAAAGCCGCCCTGCTTGGGTACCGACATATGAGCCGCGATACCGAACTCGAAGACGACCTGGCCGGTGAGATTGGTCGTCAGCCCCGCCAAGACGAATACACCTCCTGGGATGGCTACACGGCGGCTATTCGAGACTACATGGACAAACTCAAAGAGACCGACGAGTACCGCGCGTGGTATGACAAAACCATCGAACCGACCCTCGGCATCTCTCGGCACGTCGGCAACTGGTATACCGGCTCTGTGCATATCGCCCGCGCTGCCGCGCTCAAATACGCCGCCGAAACCGACTGTGAACTCGCCAACAAAAAGCTGCTGATCGGCTCGTATGGGTCAGGCGCACAGGCGGAAATCCACGCTGAAACCGTCCAGGACGGCTGGCGTGCCGAAATCGAACAGCTCAACATTGATGCTCAACTCGAGTCCCGCTATGATCTGAGCTATACGGAGTACGAACAGGTCCACGACAGTCACAACTACGACAAAAGCACCGCCGACATCGAGGAGTTTACCGCTCCCGAAGGCGAGTTCGTCTTTACCGGCTGGGGTCGGATGAACGAACGAAAATACGAGTACGTCGAGTAAGACAGCCGACCGAAAAGACCTTGCTAGTCTGCAACTGCCCACGGACAGAGCGGATCGCTGGCAAACGGATTGCCGGTCGACGCATAGGCTCGAGATCGGGAGCCACCACAGTCGGTTGTAAACGGACAGGAACCACACGGGCCGACGAACGATTCTCTCTGGCGAAGGTGTTTCATCAGAGGGGCGTGCCGATAGATTTCGGGCAGTGGCTTCTCGCGGATGTTGCCTGCAGAAAGCGGGAGGAATCCCGACGGATACACCTCGCCGGTGTGGCTGACGAACACGAAGCCGTTGGCCGCACCGGTCGAGCCAACTCGTGGTCGGCCGCCGCCATTCTCGCGAGCCACCTCGCTCGCGACGCGCCGGTAGAACGGTGCCTCGACGGTGATAATCCGGTACGGTGCTTCGGTGCTGTGCTCGTAGAGCCACTCCATGACCTCGCGTGCTCGGTCGGGCGAGAGCTGTCCGAGTTCTGCTCCTCGGCCGGTCGGCACGAGAAAGAAGACCTCCCACATCGCTGCCTCGAGATCGTCGACGATCCTCGCAATCTCGGGTAGTTCAGTGGCGGTCTCGGCGGTGACGGTCGTATTTATTTGGATTGAGAGATCGACCTCGCGGGCGATCTCTGCGGCTCGAATCGCCGTCTCGTATGTTCCGTCCTCACCGCGGAATGTATCGTGGCTAGCCGCCGTCGCGCCGTCGAGGCTCAGTGCCATCCGGCCCACCCCAATCTCGGCGAAGCGTTCGATTACCTCGCGATCCAAAAGCGGTGTCGTCGCTGGGGTGACCGAAGGAGTGAGCCCCACATCCACCGCGGTTTCGAGTAACTCGAAGATATCCGGTCGCTTCAGTGGGTCGCCACCCGAAAGAACGAGAAAGGGCTGCGGCGAAAAGCGCGCCACCTGCTCGAACAGCGTTCGCGCCTCCGCGAGATCCAACTCGTCTGCACAGCGGTCGGGGTTGGCTTCGGCCCGACAGTGATCGCAGGCCAGATCACACGCCTGTGAGACTTCCCAGGTGACGACAAGCGGCGTCTCGCCGTAGTCGCGGCCGGCGGAGTTGTTATGCTTAGCGGGTTTTCCAGACGGCTGGCCCGAAAGTGTGCTGTCGTCGCCCGTCTCGCCATGTGGATGCCCATCCATACCATGAGGACAATTGACAGTCATCTTTGGATATTTTTTGCCGTGTCACAAAGTGACTGTGGTACAATCTGCGTATCGTGCTGAGAGGCCGATGTATCTCGCACAACACCCCATATGAGCTTCCAGAGCGTTCGATATATCAGATTCAACAAGCACTACACTACCCTGTGTGCGTAATGTCTCGGCGCAATCGGTATGACCACCGAGCGCCTACCGAATCCAATGACGCCATCCGATGACAACTCACCGCCGACCAAACCGATTCGGCTCGCCGACCGCGACGATCTGACCGACCTTCTGGAAAGCCACTCGCCAGTGCTGGTCGATTTTTACACCGAGGGCTGTTCGATGTGTCAATCTATCGAACCGGTCTTGGGAAACGTTGCCCGCGCAACAGGGATCACCGTTGGGATGGTCAACCCACGCAAAGACCCACAACTCATCGAAGAGTATCAGATTCGGAGCGTGCCGACGCTTTCGGTATTCACAGACGGTACAGAGGTCGGTCGCCTAGCCGAGGGGTTTCAGGGAGCCGACGCAGTTGTCGAGTTTATTAACACCTATACTGCTGAGGAGTCCCTCGAGACACTCACCGACCGCTAGGCCAGTGCCTGCAGGTCGGCCAGCGCGTCGTCGAGATCTCGCATAGAGGTCGCCAGCGAAAAGCCATCTACCTTCGCCAGTGCGCCGGCGTGTTCCCACAACTCGTCGGCGTCGATGCCGTGCAGAATAACGGCGTTGGGCGTTGGGGCGACAACGCGCATGGCGACCAGTGGTGATTCGCCGCGAGTTACATCCGTAAAGACGAGCCCGCGGTCGGTGCTTTGGCCATAGAGCCGGTAGAACTCTTCGTTGGTCAGTCTGGTAATCGCCTGAATGGAGTTGATGACCGTATGGCCGTTGACGTAATCGCGGTCTCCGCGGACGATTTCGGTGGCATCCAGCGCCTCGTACAACTGCTCGAGCGGAAGCGCCGTCGAATACTCCCGAAGATCATAGACGATGTCGCTTTCGAAGCCGGCCGACAGCACCCGGCCGTACTGCCGGATGCGGTTGCCACCACGGGCTTCGTCGACATCCAGCAGGCCCCGAACAAGCCGCCGGACGATGCCGATGCCCGGCGAGGAGCGTCGGCCGCTTTCGTAATCCGAGATCACTGACGACGACACCTCGAGTTGTGCAGCCAAGTCAGTCTGTGAGATATCGAAATCCGTTCGCCACTTTTTCATCGTGGCTCCGGGGTCGTCGCTGAGTGTGATCTCGCCGGCGATGCGGTGGGCCAGATCATCACGAACCGTTGCGGTCATCGCTCCCAACTCATACCCTACTGCCGTCCGTCAGGCTCAAAAGAGTGTCGAACCCAACTCTCGACAGTCGACGTACTTTTTGTGGGAGTAGTTATGCCTCGCGGCGGCCAGTGACCGTCTCTGCCTCAAGCCGATAGAGTTCGAACTCGAGTTCGCTTGCTTCTCTGTCGTAGATCGTCACGAACGGAATTCTGACCTTATGGACGCTTTTGGCGGCCTCTGGGTCGATTGCCATCTCGGTGACCTCACAGAGTGGGCCTTTGGCGACGACGCTCTGCCAGCCTGCGGGTGTTTCGTCGGTGATGACCAGCGAGGCAGTCTCGCCGTCGTCGACAAAGCGGCGTTTCTCGCTTTCGGGCGCAAAGCCCAACCGGATGTACAATCCCTCTGCATCGGTGTCGTATCCATACGAAACGGGCATTGCGTAGGGTTCGTCCTCCTCTGCAAACGAGATGACACCGACACCGCCGTCGCCGAGCAGGTTGTTGATTTCCTCGCGGTCGAGTTCGACTGATCGTCCCTGTGACATAGACAATGATTTGACGCATGACAGAATGAAACCATCGGTAGATTCCGTTTTCGAAGACCGTCCGGCTGTCGGCAGTATATTTCTGGCCGAATAAAGAAACAACAACCCTACAGGGGAGTCTACAGACCGTCTGGAGCGTAGTTAGGAGGCTACGTTGTCTCGGAGCCAGCAGTCGAGCAGCCACTGTTCGCGGTGAGGGGGAGTCAATGTGGTCTCGAGTGGGTCGTCCCGAGAGGCTGTCTCAAGTGGGTGTGAGTCGCCTTGCGGTGGGCTGCGGGTGGGAATCCCAACGGTTCGGACGCTCGAGTCGTCGGCCGCATAGGCGTATGCAGCATCGACATGGCCGTCGGGGGAGACGACCAGCCGAACACCGACACCTCCGGTAACACAGTCGATCGGATACTGGTGTGTCCCAATCGAAGCGGGGGTATCTGGGGGCTGCCAGACGGCATCCGAATCGGAGCCACTGGAAACGACTGTCCCGACCACGGGGTCGTAGACGACGAGTCCCACGGCTTCGAGCGCCGGGAGATGGACGTGATGGAGTGCGTTGGCAATGGACTCAACTGCAGTGGGGGATAAATCCAGGGGGAAAGTCGGGGCCATGGTTGGTCTCGCAGCGTGAATTGAAAGTTCGTCTGTAAGCAAGACGTCGGGAGATTGGTCTGCGAGGTGGGGAGATTGGTCTGCGAGGTGGGGGAATTGGTCTGCAGGGAGAGGGGATTCGTGAACACACACGAGCGCTGCAAGCCGGTCTCGAGGCAATCCATTGGGGTGTTCGGCGAGAATCGCACAGATCAGGCGGTGGCGCGTGAGTGCCATCACGCTGATTCGGTTGTCCCACACCTCATCTCCAGAGAGGAGTCGTCTAACCTGTGGATCAGCGAGCAGGGGATGTTCGAGCAACCGCACTGTTGGCGACTCGTCAGTTGTCGCAACGAACCGTGCGGCGACCAGTCGTGGCAGATCAACGTGGGTGAGGCTGATCTCAACTGCTGTTTCGTCTGTAGGTCTTGGCGTGTCCCATCGGGCAGCGACAAGCCGTTTGAGGAGGTCAGCTCTCGAGAGTGACCGACCGTACTGCATGAGCGTCTGCAGGATTTCGCGCTGCCGTTGGTTGCCGAGAACGGCAAGACACTCACGCAGGTGACCATCGGTGCCAGCGGGGGGTCTGGGGGCCCAGTATGGTATCGTGGAGTTGATTGTCATACTGTATTATACAGTTATCGCGGATCGGATTAACGTCGTCTTCAAACCGATTAGAGTTGAGCTATTGAGATGTCTGTTCAAAGAACGTAGCGAGGAGTTTTTGTTGGCCGTGACGGAGGTGATGATGGACTGTTGGGGGTGCGACACCTATGAGTTCGGCGAGTTCGTCGCCGGTGGTCTCGCGGGGCCACTCGAAAAAGCCCGCATAAAACCCAATCTCGAGCACCTCCCGTTGCCGGTCGGTGAGTTCGGTAGTGAGGTTCGCAAACGCATCCAGAGCAGTTCGTCTCGAGGGTGTGACACTCGTCTGAGAGACGAGCCGTAGATCCGGATACATGGTTCGTGCGGCGTCCAAAACGGATCGAACCTCGGTGCCCAGCGGTACTCGGATCGTGATATCGAAGCTGCCGTCTCGAATCCCGGCGGTGGTAATCCAGCCACCGTGGCCCGCAACAATCGAGTGGAGGGTTTCGGCGTCGGTAGACAACTCGAGCCGCGAGCGTGTGCCGACCTGTTCAAGCAGGCGAAGCTCCGAGTTGTCAGTTAGCTCCTGGATCATCGCGGTGAACTGATCGGGAGTGATCCCTTCTGTGGTGTAGTAAATAAGCGAACGACCGCTCTTGAGTGTCACAACATGGTCAATACTGATCGTCAGCGATTCGTCGTCGGCTGCCGCCAGAAACGCCTCGGCAAGAGCATCTGACCGGACAACAACCTCGGTAACTCGTCCGCCCATTAGCGCGCGCTTTCGGTCGATGGCGTTGATCGCATGGCCCACGATCCGACCGAGCCGACCGAGCGTCTCGAGTTCACGTGGCTCGAATGCCTCCCGGTTCGTGTAGATGACAATGACCCCGTACACGCGGCTTTCGTGGTGAATAGGCACAACAACCCCTGGTCGGTGTTGGTCTAACGCCGAGAGACACCACTGCGCATAGATATGATCGGTCGGACTCGTATGGATCAGTTGCGGTCTCGCCGTTTCGATGGCCGCAGCAATCGGCCCGCCAATCGATGATGCGTCCGGATCGACCGAAACGCTGCTGTTTAGGAGGTCAACTGGTTGCTCGCTCACAACATTCTTGGCATCGGCGTCGCTGTCACTTGCGCTTCCAGTACCACCATCGTGACTCACAGCCGAGGGGTGGATTGTCGAGCCAGTGTGATCGGGACGGCCAACCCACGCGCCGACGTAGGGTTCGGCGTCGTCGAATCGATCACAGATGACCTGCTCGATTTCGCTGCGTGTCGAAGCGGTGATAATGAGATGGGCGACATCCTGGACGATTTCGTGAAGCTCTGCAAGCCTCGCCAACTGTCGTTCCTGTTGTGTTTTGTGAAGTGTGATATCGTGGAAAATCGAGAGCACAGCCGTCTCGCCGTCGGCGTCTGTCACCGGGAGCGTCCGGAACTCGCAGGTTCGCTCGCCAATATCGACTTCGAGCGTGTGGGCCTCACCGTCAAGTGTCTCTCGGTATGCCGACTCGAGGACCGCCGCGATTTCGGCCGGAAAGACCTCGGCTACTCGCTTGCCGGCCAACGTCTCGACATCGAACCCGATCGCCTCGAAGCCCAGTCCGTCGACGACGCGGTGCCGGAGCTTCTTGTCGAGCAGCGCGACGCCGCCGTTGGGGAAGTTCGCCACGAGCGTTCGGTACCGCTGCTCGGAGGCCTCGAGTGCGCGCTGGCGATCCATCCGGTCGGTCATATCGCTGACGACGCCAACGGCCCGAACCAACTCGCCGTCGTCGTCCATGTGGAATTCGCCTGCGGCGGCGATCCATCGCTCGACGCCGTCGGCGCGCTCGATGCGACACTCGAAGGCCCACTCGCCGGTCTCGAAGCCAGCCTCGAAGCCAGCCTCGACTGCTGGGCGGTCGTCGGGGTGGACGTGATCAAGAAAGATCTCGAAACTCCAGTCGTCGATGCCCTCGCTGTATCCGAAAATCCGGTCGTGTTCAAGTGATCGAACTGGTGAGTCTTCGGTTCGGAGATCGAGCTCCCAGGTGCCCAGGTTCCCCGCTTGCAGGGCAAGTTGGAGACGTTCTTCGCTGCTGCGAAGGGCTGCTTTGGTTCGGCTCTGTTCGGTCAGATCGACCGTGGTCGCAGCCAGCCCGATACACCCGCCCGCCTCATCAAAAATCGGATCGACAGTCAGATCGTAGATGACATCACCGTCAGGAAACGCGAGTGTGACCTCTTTGCGGACTCTCTGTCCGGTGTCGAGCGCCTGCTGTTTCGGTTCCATGACCGCGGCTGCCGCCTCGGCCGGAAGCAGTTCGTTATCTCGTTTACCGATGACTTCCGTTTCGCTAAAGCCCTCTCGTGGGTTACCGATCCAGGTATACCGGAGGTCGGTATCCTGTCGAAAGGCGACCACCGGCGAGTTCGTCAGCACCGTCTGGAAGTGTTCGGTCTCGGTTCGAAGCTCCAACTCGAGGCGTTTGCGCTCGCTGATATCACGAAAGAACACCGACACTCCAGACTCAGAAGGATAGATTGCGTTATCCAACCAGGCATCAAGTGGTTCGTAGTAGTCTTCGAAAAACACCGGATTTTGGTCTTCTATTGCGGTTTTGAGCCGTGTTCTGAACTGTTCGGTTGTTTCGATAGCCTCGCTGATCTCTTGGCCACGTACCACCGACTCCTCGATGCCGAGCAGCGACTGGGCGTGGTCGTTGACGTACTCGAAGCGACGATACGAATCAAGACTGTAGACTCCATCGGAGACCCGTTCGAGTACGGACGACAGTTCGGTCTCGAGCGCATCGCGCTGCTGTCGGAGCTGTCGTTCGGTTGTTTTGAGATCACTGATGTCGCGGCCCTCTGCGATCAGCAGCGTCACCTCGCCGTCGTCGATCGGGCGCAGTGAGAAATCAATCGGCACTGTCCGGGTTGCCCCCTGGACGGTGACAACATACCGGACGGTCTCACCGGCAGCCGCTTGCGTAACTGCGTGCTTCAGCCGATGCTGTGTCTCCGGGGTGAGCGTCCACCAGTCGGTCTCCCAGACGGGCCGGCCGATTACCTCCTCGCGGGCGAGACCACCGAACTGGAGTGCCGACTCGTTGGCATCGATCAGCGTTCCATCCGGCTCGAGAATGCCGGTAAACTGCACCGTCTGGTTGAACACGAGGCCGTAGAGTTGCGCTGGGTGTTGTCCGCTGGCCGGCAGGCTGTGAGCACCAGAGGCCGGTTGGGGAGTATTTTGCTCGGCGGTGTCCGTCTCAGCAAGGCCAACGGATTCGACCGACGTAGTCCCAGGGGGTCGCCACCAGATGCGACAGCCCTCGCCGACGGCTTTCGTCTGTAGGAGGTGGTGTCGAAGGAGGCTCTCGAAGACTGCCTCGAGACGCTCGCGTGTACAGTCGAAGCCGGCGGCAACCTCATCGGTTGTCACTGGCGTTCCGGGCGGCCCGAGGCTATCGATCTGTGCGAGTACGCTCGCAGTCGACGGAGAGCGAAGAGACATACATCAACGCGGTGCCGATAGAGTAAAAATATTCTTACGTTTGAATGCAGAAAATAACACGTATTAGGCGTCTATCGGCCGTATTGTCCAGCGATTTGTGTCACTTGGGGACGGCTACTGCTCGGAGATGTCCTCACAGGTGGTAGCTGGCGGCACACTCGAGGGCTCCGCAACCACTAAGCACCAGACAGACCTTGTGCCGACAATGGTAGATTGGACCGAAACGTACCGCCCGCGGAGTCTCTCGGAGCTTCGGGGCAACAACAAAGCCCGTGATAAGCTCAAACAGTGGGCCGACACGTGGGACGACCACCGCGAGGCAGTGGTTATCTACGGCTCGCCGGGCGTCGGCAAGACATCGGCGGCTCACGCACTGGCCACCGATATGGGCTGGGAGACGGTCGAACTCAACGCCTCCGACCAACGGACTGGCGACGTTATCGAGCGGTTTGCCGGACGGGCAGCGATGAACGCGACGCTTGCAGGAAGTCTCTCGGGCGGCGGTGCAAGCGGTGGCGATACGGCCAGCCGACAGCTAGTCATCCTCGATGAGGCCGACAACATCCACGGCAACTACGACCGCGGCGGGAAGGCCGCCATTACGAAGCTCGTCAAAAACTCGGGCCAGCCAATCATTCTAATTGCCAACGAGTTCTATGAGATGTCTCGAGGGCTCCGAAACGCCTGTCAGGACATCGAGTTCCGAGATGTCGGCTCGCGGTCGATTGTGCCGGCGCTTCGGGATATCTGCCGACACGAGGGAGTCGAATACGATGATGCGGCCCTTGAGGTCATAGCCGAAATCAACAGCGGCGATCTCCGTGGAGCGGTCAAAGACCTTCAGGCGGCCGCCGAAGGCCGAGAAAAAATCACCGAGGAGAACGTTGTCACCAGCGAGCGCGATAAATCCATGGGGATTTTCCCGTTTTTGGATGCCGTCCTCAAAGAAGAGTCGGCCAAAGCAGCCCTCGAGGCCTCCTATCAGGTTGATGAGACGCCAGATGACCTCACCAAATGGATCGAAGACAACATGCTGGCCGTCTACGACCCGTCCGAGACGGCCCGCGCCTACGACTTTCTGGCGAACGCCGACGTGTGGTTAGGTCGCGTACGGGCAACACAGAACTACAGCTACTGGCGCTATGCAGGCGACAACACCGCTGGAGGCGTGGCGGCGGCCCGCGAGGGAACCAAGGGTGGCTGGACGCGCTATGGCCGACCGCAGTTTTGGCCCGGCTCGAACAACACAGCCGACGAAGTCTGCCAACAGATCGCCGAACGCGGTGGAATGAGCATCGGCGTCGCTCGACGGTCTGTTCTGCCGTTTCTGTCGGCGATGACTCATCACTGCAAACCCCGTGAGTTGACCGTCACGATGGCCGCAGCCTACGAGTTTGACGAATCCCACGTCTCGTTTGTCACCGGAAGCGGTGAGTCGACAAACAAAGTCCAATCAATCGTTGAGGATGCCCAACAGCTTCGTGAGGACGCAATCGAGGCCAACGCTGGCGGCGCGTTTGCCGGCACAACCGCCGAAAACGAGGCCACCAACGAGACCGAAGCCACAACAGCAACCGCCGAGACGGATGAGACTGACCAACCGGAGGTGGCTTTGGCCGACAGCGATGGGTCTTCAGCCGCAGCCGACGACCTCGAGAGCGAAGACGACGACAACCAGGCTGGACTTTCGGATTTCTTGTAGCTTTTTGTCCTGCCGGCAGTAGGGGTGGTATGGTTCAGCCAGTCTGTCTTGTCGGCCCCAGCGACAGCGGTAAAACGACGCTTATGCAGTCTCTCGTCGAAGAACTCGGCGATGATGGTCGTGTTGCGACGATCAAATCAATCCACCACGACATCGAGATTGACAGTCCTGGCAAAGACACCCATCGCCACCGCACGGCCGGAGCCGACACGGTCGTAGGCCTCACACCTAGCGTCTCGTTTCAGATTACGCCGGGTGGCAAACGTGGGGCCGACTCCGAGACCGCACTGCTCGAGTCGACGGTTGATTCGCTCAGCGCCGACGGCTATGAATTCATTCTCATCGAGGGGTTTCACGATTCGTCGTATCCGAAAATCGTCCTCGGCGAGCGCGATGATATCGAGCCACCGATTGCCGTTCGTGGCACACTCGAGACGCTTGAGGCCGCCGACATCGCAGCCCGCATTCGGGAGACAGACCTACGCTCGGAGGCATAACTAACAGTATACGAACATGTGAATATCACCCCAGCCGGCAACTATTTGCGTGTGTGTTACAAGGTAGCACATGTACCGATATGCAAACGTGTCACAACTGTCAGGCGNTCATCGATGAGTACACATTGGACAAACAACTCGAACCCCTGCGCGAACTCACCGTCGAGGATTTCAACGTCTGTGCGGACTGTGTGACGGTGATTGCAGACGGCTGTGTGGCCTGTGGTGGCGCAGTGTATGTCCCACGCGGCCGCAGCGAGACGCCAGATGTCTGTCCGGCGTGTCGACACACCCATATCCAACTGACAGGCACCGACCCCGGCTGGAACGTCGACAGCCTTTCGGTCTGAGCGCAGTCGCCTCGGCATTTGTTTCGGAGACCCTTGGATTCGACGGCACTCGTCTCGAGCAGTATGGTTTTCTCAGCGTGCCTCACACACAGCGGCCTCTCAGAAGACTCGAGCGGTAGCCGACCCAACCAGAGTGTCTGTTGAACCAATCCATTGCAGTTAGCAATAATGACTAAGCGATTGTATGCCAAAACGCACCATGGTATATCATGACATTGTACGACCGTATTCTGGTTCCGACTGATGGATCCCCGGAGGGCCGGCGAGCGGTCGGCCACGCTGTCGCACTCGCCGACGCACACGAGGCGATTGTTTCGGGACTGTATGTGATCAACACAGCAAGCTACAACGGGCTACCGATGGAGACCTCATGGGAAGGAGTCAGAACACTGCTCAACACCGACGGCCAAGCGGCACTCAATGTAATCGAATCACTGGCTGCCGAACGTGGAGTGGCCGTCGAAACCGAGATTGCTGAGGGCTCACCAGCAAAGGAGATTATTCGAACAGCCGAAAACCAAGCGTGTGACCTGATCGTGATGGGCACACACGGGCGCGGAGGACTCAACAGACTCCTGTTGGGGAGTGTCGCCGAGAAAGTCGTCCGTGGGGCACACATCCCCGTGATGACCGTTCGGATCGACAAATCGATGGCCGAATCAGTCGCCACAACGGCCGAAACCGACGCTGAGTCCGACGCTGATGGCCCTTTGCCGGCTGACCTCTCGTCTTAACGCTGGGCTCGAAGATGCTCACAGTCGCCGGCATGGACGACCTCCTGGCGGTCGTCAGTTTCGACGACGAGCCCACCGGGAAACTGCACATCGAGAGCTCTGCCCTCTATTGTTCGGTTGGGCATCTCGAGACGAACCTGCTGGCCGAGCGTTGAGCTGTATTCCCGCCAGCGATCCAACACCGAATCAGGATCCTCAAGCATCGCATCGAATGACTCGAGCAGTCGCTGGACGAAGCGTCGACGGTCGATATCCTCGCCGAGTTCGGCTCGAAGACTCGTTGCGTCTTCGGGAAGCTCATCGGTATCGACGTTCGCGTTGACGCCGATGCCAACAATAAGCCACGACACACGGTCTTGTTCGCCTTCCATCTCGGTGAGAATGCCTGCAAGTTTGTGCCCACCGCGCGCGCCCGAGTCGCCGACTAACACGTCGTTGGGCCATTTGAGATGCGCCTCGAGGCCAGCCGCACGACAGGCCGAAACCGTGGCGACACCCGCAGCCAACGCCGACAGTGGAACGTGTGCTGCGGGCACCGTGGGCTGGCAGACAATCGAACACCAGATGCCGCCTTTGGGGGCCGTCCAGGGCCGCTCGAGTCGCCCCCGGCTGGCGGTCTGTTCGTTGGCGACAACCGCGACGTTTCGACGGCCCTCGCTTGCCACCTCCCGACCACGAGTGTTGGTGCTGTCGACAGCATCGTGGTACTCGACAGTGTAGGGTACCGCAAGGCCGAACTCAATGGCAGCCGCGCCGTACTCGGGGACGTCGGTGACTGTATACCCCTCGGCGGTGCTTTCGATTGTGAATCCGCCCTCACGGAGGGCGTTGACCTGTTTCCAGACGGCGGCTCGCGAAATCCCCAACCGATCAGCCAGTGCAGGCCCGGAGATGGGCCCTTCCTCGAGAGCCTCCAGCAGTGCGCGTCGCGTCTCGTTCATTGGGCCTTGTAGCCACTCCAGCCCAAAGAGCCGTCGGATACAAAGCCACGCCGCCCATAGGAAGATCCATGATTACGTTTCTCGCTGGCGGAACCGGCACCCCGAAGCTGCTGGCCGGAGCCACCCAGCAGTTGGGAGCCGACAGGATCACAGTTGTCGGCAACACCGGCGACGATATCGAACTCGGCGGGCTGGTGGTGTGTCCAGACCTCGATACCGTGTTGTTTCACGAAGGCGATGTGCTTGATACAGAACGCTGGTGGGGAATCGACGGCGACAGCCACGAAACGAACGCCGAACTCCACCGGCTCGCCGAGCAGGCTGGCCTCGAGACCGGCCCGCAGTACCTTCCAGTCGAGCAACAAACCGAGGGCCGTCCCATCGCCCGCTGGCGACGGTTTTCAGGAATCGCAGAATTCATGACCATCGGCGACCGCGACCGGGCAGTCCACATCACACGGACGAGCCTCTTGGATCAGGGCCACACGCTCACTGAGGCGACTCAGGTGTTGGCCAATGGGTTCGGCCTTGAGCTGTCGCTGTTGCCGATGAGCGACAACCCGGTCTCGACGATTATCAACACCGACTCTGGGCCAATCCACTTCCAGGAGTACTGGCTCGGCGAGAAGTCCCACGAGATTCGGGGCGTCGAGTTCCGGGGCAGTCAATCGGCCGCCCCGACCACTAGCGTCCGTGATGCCTTGGACGCGCCGGTCGTAATCGGCCCGTCGAACCCAGTGACGAGCATTGGCCCCATGCTCGCAGTGCCGGGTATCCGCGAGGCACTGGAGGCGACACCCGTTGTCGCAGTCTCGCCGTTCGTCGAAACAACGGTCTTTTCGGGCCCTGCCGCCGAGTTGATGGCAGCGACGGGCCGCGAGCCCTCAACACAGGGCGTTGCTGAGGCCTATCACTTTGTCGATGCCTTCGTACTTGATTCGGCCGATGAGACTGCCCTCGAGCGACCAGTCGTCAGAACTGACACCCGAATCGAGAACACAGCCGACAGCAACCGAGTGATGAACGCAGTTATCCAAGCCCTCGAGGAACTGGGGATTCATGTTTGAACCCCGGCTCGCATTGGCGAGTCTAAGCGGTGAGGCCGACGCCGCGTGGGCCGCCAGGGGTGCGGATCTGGCGGGAGCCGCGTTCCTTGGAGGCATCGCTCTGGACGACTCGAGCCGCGAGGCTGCACGCAAACTCACCAAACGCGACCGCCGTGAGTTTCTACCGGCTGATCCGCTGGCGTTCATCGACGACCAACTGTCGAGACTCGAAGACGTCCCGATTCAGCCCGGCGTCAACGTCAGAGCCACCACTGTCGAACCGGTTCGAAAAGCCGCAGCAATCTGTGCGGGCTACGATGCGATACTCGAGATCAACGCCCACTGCCGACAGCCCGAGTTGTGCGCGGTCGGCTGTGGCGAGACGCTACTGGCCGAGTGTAATCGGCTGGCAACGTATGTCGCCGCAGCCGCAGCCGAAGGCCCAACCGTGTGTCTCAAAGTTCGCGCAGAAGTGCCGGACGTTGATCTCCCGGCGGCCGCCCAGCGCCTCGAGCGGGCAGGAGCCGACGCGATCCACGTCGACGCGATGGACTCCAAAGCGGTGATCAAGCCACTCGCCGAGACCACAGACCTGTTTGTTATCGCCAACAACGGCGTCCGCGACCGCCAGTCAGTACAGGAGTATCTCTCATACGGAGCCGACGCCGTCAGTGTTGGCCGACCCAGCCGCAAGCCCGACGGGCCGGTGATCCAACGAGTCGCAACTGCGCTCGAGACCGGGGAGCTGAACGCACAATGAAAGCAGCACGAACCCCGGTTGAGAACGCCCAACTCGCCTTGCTGTTGGAGGTCTCAGGCACACCCAAACCTGGTAACGTCGATCGGCATCGTGATCTCGAGGAGTTGCGATTCGAGCAGTTCATGGCCGGGGCGGTGGGCGCTCGCCGGGGCCTACAGATGGCCGCCAACGGTGCGCCACTCGGAGCCGCTTTCGAAGAGGCGGTTGCAGGAATGGCGACCCAGAAGGGTGGTAACACGCAGTTCGGCTGCCTGCTGTTGGTCGTCCCGCTGCTCAAAACCGCCCTCGAGGCGTCGCTGACCCCAAAGGGAGTCCGGTCGGTTGTTGAAGCGACGACAATCCAAGACGCCGTCGGCTTTTATACGGCCTTCGAGCACGTTGAGGTCGCAGTCGGCGAGCCACCGGCCGACGCCAGCGCGCTGGATGTTTGCCACGGAAGCGATGTGGCTTCGACGCTCCGCGAGCGTGAGTTGACGCTGTACGATATCATGGCGTTGTCGGCCAATCCAGACGGCCGACTGGGCGACGGTAACGCCTGCGAGTGGGTTTCGAGTTTCGAGCGGACGTTTCGGGCCGCCGACTTGCTGTTAGCCGACGAAGGACCCCTCGTCGAACGCACCGCGCGTGTGTTTTTGCAGTTGCTCGCCGAGCGGCCTGATACGCTCGTCGCACTCAACCACGGCGAAGACGTTGCTCGTGAGGTCTCTGCACGCGTGGCTGGACTCGAGGATGATCTCGAGGCTGCCGAACAGTTGGCCACAGCGTTCGTCGAACGTGGCTACAATCCAGGGACGACCGCAGATATTACAGCCGCCGCGCTGTTTGTGGCACTCCAGAGAGGACTCAGTGTATGACCCACTCTTCAGCGTGGCCCGTTGAACTTCGCGGTGTCACTGAATCAGTTATCGCCACACTCGGGCCGAACGAGTTGTGGAACATGGCGGCTCTCGGATTGCATGCGCCCGCAAACCCAGGCGAGCCGGTCGAGGCGACAACGTGGGGCAACACCCGAACCAAGCGGAACTTCCACCGACAGGGCGGCGGGGTCGTCCAGTTTACGGCCGACCCCCGGGAGTTCGTCGACAGTGCAATGACGATCCACGAGCAATCCGAGCCAGTGTTACAAAACGCCGACGCTTGGGTCGAAATCAAAGCCGAATCAGTCGCCCACGGCGAAGACGGCGGCACCGAATGGGAACGCTGGGAGATAGAACCGCTCGAGACAGGCACGGTCAGAACTCGTCGGCCCCGCACAGTCAATCGCGGATTCTACGCTGTCGTCGACGCCACCGTGGCGGCTTCCCGGCTCGATGTACCGGTCTTCGAGACTGACGTACTACTCGAGCGCATGGCGTACTTCGAAGAGATCGTTGAGAAATGCGGTGGACCACACGAACGGGAGGCCTTCGAGCGACTCAGCGAGTATTCGGGCTGGCGGGAGTACTGAACACGGAACGAATCGTTTTAGTGGCACTCGAACCCACCTACCCGTATGGCAATCAAACCGAAGTACGTCAAACAGCTCGCAACCACACTCCTCGAGCGGTATCCCGACGCGTTCAACACCGATTTCGAGACCAACAAAGAAAACGTCACCAAACTCACCACCGTCGAATCCAAAGGCGTTCGCAACCGCGTCGCCGGCTACATCACCCGTAAAAAGGCAGCCACCGCAGCTACGGCCTGATTTTCACGGACAAATTTACGCGTTTCGTATCCGTCAGTAGACGTAATCGTCGACGCTAAGTTGGACGTAGCCGTTCTTTTGTAGCGACCGCTTTTGTTTCGTGTACTTGTACAATACTTTCGCACCAGAGAGCCCTGAGCGGAGTGTGCGCTTTTTGAGGAGGCTCGAGCCGTCGGCCGCGAGCATGCCACGAACCGATTTAAACGTCCGATCCCAGTCTGTGGGGCCATAGTCACGACAGAGTTCGGCAAACGTGACGTTCCGAAGTAACTCGTCACCGATAGCCTCGGCCCACCGGTTGTTGTACGTCGACAGGTCGCCTGCGGCTGCCAACTCACCAGCAATCGCGCCGGTTCGAATCGCAACGTGGTCACCACCCTCGTGGAACGCCGAAGTCGTGCCCATCGCCCCACCAGTAACCGCGATACCCGCCTCAACAGGTGATTCAATCGGCTTCGTCGACGAAATGCTGTAGGTTTCGGTCCCCCCGCGTTTGCCCCGGTCTTCGACCAGCGGGAAGTCCTCATCAATGTCATACTCGTCGCCCCACTCGCGTTCGAGCAGTCGGCGGATGTAGGTCGCACCCTGTGGAATGCGGTCGTCTTCGGGCTCTAAGAGTGCGTACGTTTCTCGATTCTCAACGGCGTCGATATCGAGGCCGATGGGCATGGTGAGGCCGACGCGGCAGACCTGGTTGTCGTTCGGGAACACCCACGGGTAGGCGGTGTGGCCGGGCATGAGGCCCCACCAGAACGAAATCGACGTGTTGAGTTCCTCGAACACCTCCTTGGGGAACCGGCGGTACTCCTGGTAGGCAATGTGGTTGACCTTCGGCGAGGCGAGCAACTCGGAGGCTTTCTGTCCATCCGGCAGGTAGCTGTCGAGCACGCCGTTGGTCACGGTGCGCTGTGGGCCGTCAGCGAGAATCAAGAAGTCAGCTCCCAAACTGTCGCCGTTGGCCAGCGAAACCACATGTCGAGGGCCGTCGCTGCTGTCGGCGTCGAGAGTACTCTCAACACCCGTCACCCGGACACCGGTTCGGTACTCTGCGCCTGCGGTTTCGGCACGTTCGCGCATCCAGTCATCGAATGCGGCGCGATTGAATGTGTAGCCGAAATGGTCGTACGACGAGTCGATACCCGTACGCTTGATCGTACAGAATTCGTTCGGGCCGATGAACTCTGCACGCTCGAGGTGTTGGTAGAGGATACCGTCGTCGAACTCATCGGGGTGGATATCCATGATATCCACCCAGTAATCGAGAATCCCTGCGGCGTCGGTCGAGTCGGGACCCAGCCCCTCGCGGTCGGCCCGCGGGACACCCTTTTCGAAGACGACAGTGGAGGCTCCGTCCTCGGCGGCTGCGTGGGCCGCTGCGGTGCCAGCGGGGCCGCCGCCGACAATCGCTACGTTGACGCGTTCCATACCAGTTACCACCCCGAGTCGATA
>SL_4KL_010_BRINEDRAFT_10000410_pt1 | contig 21721 bp, 20 predicted proteins | sample SodLak_010_BRINE_2_FD_10664 | JGI IMG/M metagenome (IMG submission 10664) | reverse complement strand
ACAACACATCCAGGCGTAACGCCAAGTGGAATCATTGCTCGTGGACCTGATCTTGATTTCACCGCACCACACGATCGGGCCGATTTTGGCGGCGAACTGCCTGCAGCGCTAGCTAGATAGCGACCGCGTATTTCCGCTGCCCGATCGCTTTTTATATCCCTTCACCTCTACAGCGTATGACTCTCTCACAGACTACGCGTGTAAAGAATAGTACGCCGTCAAGCATCCGTGTGATGTTCGATCTCGCAGAACAGGCGGACCACGATCTCGTGCGGCTCGAAGTTGGACAGCCGGATTTTCAGACACCAGCACACATTATTGATGCTGCAACGGCCGCGGCAAAAAACGGTCACACCGGATATACCGCAAATGCGGGTATTCCAGAGCTTCGAGCTGCTGTTGCCGAGATGCTGCAGTCCTCGTATGGTGTTCCAGCAACGCCCGACGGAGTGACGATTACAGTTGGGGGGATGGAAGCGCTCCACCTCGCAATGCTTGCAACCGTTGAACCCGGCCAGGAGGTTCTCCTCCCATCACCAGTCTGGCCGAACTATCCGATGCAGGCCACACTTGCTGGCGGAACGCCGGTTGAGGTCCCGCTCTCGGCGGAGACGGGATATGCGTTGGACGCAGACGCCGTGATCGAACGGATGGGTCCAGAGACCGCTGCAGTTGTGCTCTGTACTCCATCTAACCCCACCGGTCGTGTGTTTGATGAGAAACCGGTCCGTGCGGTTGTTGAAGCTGCAGCAGCGCACGATGTTGCAGTCATTGCGGATGAGGTGTATCTTGGGTTGACGTACGATCGAGCGCCACGCGGCATCGCAGGCTACGTTGATGAACATGAGCACGTGCTCACGATCGGGTCAGTTTCAAAAACGCACGCCATGACTGGCTGGCGGCTTGGGTGGATTGCAGGCGACCCTGCATTCATTGATGGCGTAAATACAATTCACGAGTCTACAACGTCATGTGCGCCAAGCATTGTACAGCACGCCGCATTGGCTGCACTCACAGGGCCACAAGAGCCCGTTGTGGAGATGTACGAGACGTTCAAAGGGCGCCGTGAGCTGGTTGTCGATCGAATTGCGGAGATTGATGGCCTTTCGGCACCGGATCCACAAGCGGCCTTTTATGCGTTTATCGAGCCGGAGCTTTCCGGCTCATCGCTGTCGATTGCAAAACGGCTACTCTCTGAGTTTGGCGTAGTACTTGCACCCGGAGACGGGTTTGGTACCGCAGGAAAGGGCCGACTCCGGCTGAGCTTTGCAAATTCGACGGCGCAGATTGAGGAGGGATTCGATCGGATCGAAACTGCCCTTCGATCGTGGTAGCTACTCTGAGACGCTCATTTCCGAGAGTGCAGCCTGTGACTCAGGCAGTGTCTGTCCACCATCGATGACCAACGGATGGCCGGTAATGAACCCCGCATCTTTGGACGCCAAGAATGCAACCGCAGCCCCGATGTCTTCCGGCGTACCAAGCGTTCCGAGGGGGACGCTTTCTGTCATCTCTTCGATGTACTCATCGCCCAATGCTTCCAGCTGTTCAGTTTTCACATTCCCTGGAAGGACTGCATTGATCGTAATTCCCTCAGGTGCAAGCTCAAGCGCAGCCGATCGCATGAATCCAAGCAATCCTGCTTTTGTTGCACCGTAGTGTGCCCATCCGGGGTAGCCAGTCATCGGACCGGTGATTGAGGATGTAAGGACAATCCGTCCAGAATCACTCTGTTTGAGTGCTGGGAGCGACGCTTTGACCGTTCGGAATGCGCCTGCAAGATTGATATCCATAATTTCGTGCCATGAGTCAACCGAGAGCGCATCAATACGGCCTGATGGGTAGACACCAACGTTTGCGACAACAACATCAATTCCACCAAGGCTGTCAACCGTCGCTTCGACAGCCATTTCGATCGTCGCAAGGTCAGTGACGTCAGCCGGTAGCGCAATCGCATCGCCCTGTTCACCAAGGTTATGAATCTCATCTGCGACCTCGTGCGCTGCATCTTCGTCAATATCAACAACCGAGACCGCATAGCCATCAGCTGCAAGCCGGTGTGCAATACCACGGCCAATTCCATGACCAGCGCCAGTGACAAGGGCAACGCGCTCATCAGTACCGGTCGCAGTTCCATTGTCTGCTATTTCGGAGCTCATACAAAACTAGTCGTGAAGATACCACATAGCCCTAATTCAGCCGAACTGTTCAGTTTTTTGAGAGCGTACCCACGAAGTTCATGTGCATGGAGACAGAACTCCTAATGTGCCTGGGCGTGAGTCGGCCTTTCGGTGGCTGTCCAAAGCGGAGCCACCGCCGCGTCTTGTTGATTGGTCGCTCTTCGTGCTGATTTGTGTTGAGGTGATCACAGGATTTGTCTCGTTTACGATTGGGGCGCCCGAGGGATGGCCTATCTTTTGGATTCATCGGATTGTTGGGCTCACACTCATTGTGTTGCTCATTTTCAAACTTCGACGAGTACGGTATCGGCTACTGAATCGAGAACAGTGGCAACCGTCCACGCTGCTATCAGTACTTACGACGATCGCAGCAGTTGGCGCACTGACAACGGGTATCGTCTGGGTGTTTGGTCTTGATATTAGGATCTCATACTGGACGCTGTTGAGCATCCATGTTGGATTTGGATTGGCGCTTTTTATACTCCTCATCCCACACATGTGGACACGGTTTCACCCACCACGTCGAGTTGATTTTACAACACGTAGAGCGGCGCTCCAGTACAGCGGCCTTCTTATCGGGGGTGCAGTGGTGTACCGGCTTCAGGAGGCTATTAACCGACGTTTTGCAACACCGGGCGCGGACCGACGCTTCACCGGGTCACAGCCACGGACTGGTGAGGGCAATGGAAGTTTTCCGGTAACATCGTGGGTTGCAGATAATCCTGAGCCGATCGATCGAGAGGCATGGCACCTACAGATTATAGGTCATGTTCAGCAGCCGATTGAACTCTCATATCAGGAGTTAACAGGCCAAGCTGACGTTGATGCACTCCTCGACTGTACAAGCGGATGGTATACCGAACAGACGTGGGGTGGCTATCGCGTTGCTGATCTGCTTGCGGCGGCAGGTGGGGAGACAGCTGCTGGACAGTGGGTACGGTTTGTGTCTGTCACCGGCTATCGCTGGAGCCTTCCGATCGACGAAGCGAAAGAAACCATTGTTGCAACGCACGTTGGTGGAGAGCAACTGAGCCACGGCCACGGTGCGCCACTCCGACTTGTTGCACCGGGTCGCCGAGGATTTCAATGGGTCAAGTGGGTCACACGGATCGAGGTTCGATCGGAAAACGATCCTGCACAATGGCTCGTCACGCTCATCAGTGGGTTCGAATAAGTCAGTGTGGACGGTTGCGAAAGCCGCACGTATTTATCACCGTGGAACCGAAACGACAACCAATGCCGGGTTCGATTGTAGAGTCACTATATACAATGGATACACGGGCAATGAGTGGCATTAGTACGGTTTTAATGCTCCTTATTGCACTGTCACTTGCAGTTGTTGTTGGACTATTTGTAATTACAACAGAGGGACCGATCGGCAGTACTGGCTTTGTGATGCCATTTTAACAGTCATTAGAATTGCGATTAGGATAGCCGCCCAGTTCTGATCGCATCCTCTGCAGCCGTGAGTGCTTCAGATGAATCAAATGCATCAATAATGTCAGTCAGTTCCGCATCGGATGCATCAGCGAGGTCTTTCGCATGAGCGGCGATATTCGGAACCGCTCGAAGGATGTTATCAATAATCGGCACGGTTGCGTGTTGTGCCGATCGAGAGAGCGGGTTGAGATCAATGACGAGTTCGATTTTCCCCATTGCTGCGAGCGCTTCTGCTCGATCGCCGTCCTCTAACGGAACCAGAACAACATCTGCAGATCCAATCCCATCCGCGTCCACTTTCGCCCGCTCGTGACTCAATCCGGGGATCCGACCATCCGCAGTACGCCCTTTGACAGCAGCTGCACCATGCGAGTGGAGATGTGCTTCGATCGCATCCATCCGCTCCGGTGTTCTATTGAAAAGGTTGATCTCGATCTCAGCGTTGACAACAGTTGCTAACTCGATTATCTCTCTCGGGACAAGGGCAGCAACGTTCCCATTAACTGAAAGCACGGGGTGTTCTGCTCGGAGCAGATATGCAGCTGCGGTCCGTTCAGCGCGGTCTGCGCTCTCGATCGTCCGCTCACCCAATAAATAATCAAACGCTTCACCACGACCCTCCGCGATGAGGCCCTGCTTGCTTGTGATACCGTTTTCAACGCCCTCTTCGATCCGATGTCGCGTCAAAAGCGATTGGTAGCGAGGATGATCCTCAGGAATATCGATCTCACTCATATCTGCAGATAGCAACTCAAAGATAAAAACAACGACTTTCTGTGGTCACTGCGGTGCGTATTCACACTCGTGTACGCACAGACCCATCCTCAGTCTCGTTCATGTTCTCATTCACGCAGCCGAAGGCTCGCACCAGTTGCGTGTGTCTGACAGACAGAGGGCTCGTATCCAGCATCCGAGAGCCCAGTTCCAAGTGCAAACACTGTTTGGCCGAGCATTGCCATTGCAGCGGAGCCACCGACAGCGTCAACAGCTTCGATCGCAGCCGCAACCTCAGAGGTAAGCAATCCGGCCTCACGGGCGAACTGCTGTGAGCACGTCATCAATCGATCGAGTGTTGGCCGCTCTATGAGCGTCTCAAGTGCAGTTTCACCCGCGTTGGTGAGTCTTGTTGTATCCCCTGAAAGGACAGACTCGGTCGAAAGTTCACCAAACGTACAGTACTCAATCTGCGATGGGGCTGGTATTCCGTCAAGTAACCCGTACCCAGGTGCCCCCGGAGAGAGTCTAATCGGAACGCCCCCACGTGCTTGTGAGACGACATCCCCAAGTCCCGTTCCTGACTCAACCTCTGCATTGTGGGCGATCGAGATGAGTTCGTTTTCCGATCGGCCACAGTCGAAGGCTGCATTCGCTGCGAGTGCAGTGCCAAGTGACAGTGCACCGGAGACGCCAAATCCGGCACCAAGTGGAAGTGGAGTCTCCGCGGTCACAGCAACATCAATGGCAAGCATATCGAGCACCCTGTCCACAGGCTCAACGGAAACATGTTCTCCGTTGAGTGTTGTTCCAGTGCCTTCAGCAACGCAAACATCTACTCCATGCGTGAGTGTGATCCCTGCACCTCGGCTTCCAGATTCAACAGGCGTGTCTGCAGGATGCGTACTAAAAAAGCCCGTAATATGCCCCGGAACGAACGCGGTGGCTGCATCCGTACTCGCCTCAGTCGTCATATCACTCGCAAAGAGTAGCGAGCGAATAACGCTTCTCTTTCGCTATCTTCGCAAGATACCTTACTAGTATGGGAGTCAATTGATATACATTCTATACGTATATATAATGTGTCGTATATGACAACGACCAGTACGGTATTGTTGGGTGCACAGGATACGGTGTTACAAACACCAGAAACACAGGCAGAGATTTTTGAATTTATTTTTAATGACACGCTGCTCGCCAGTTCGTTTGTTGCAAACATTGCGCTGGCAGGATTAACGATTCTTGCAATCGTCTTCCTTGCACGTGGTGTCAGTGACCCGCGAGCACAGCTCATCGTTATTTCCACGATGCTTATTTCGGTTGTCTCGATTTCCAGCTACACAGGGCTGACATCTGGACTGACAATAAGTTTCATAGAGATGCCGGCAGGGCATGCCAGAGCAGGAGAAGAGGTGTTGACTATGTGGGGTCGGTATCTCACATGGACATTCTCTACACCGTTCATTCTCATCTCGCTCGGGCTCATTGCAGGATCTAATCTAACGAAAATCGGAACATCCGTTGCGTTCACGATCGCAATGTGTGTCACCGGACTTGCAGCCGCGCTGACAACGTCTTCCGTTCTCATGCGCTGGTGGTGGTTTGTGCTGAGTTCGATCTTCTTCCTCGTGATCGTCTACATCATTCTTGTTGAGTGGTCTGCAGAGGCAGAGGCCGCTGGAACGTCCGATCTGTTCAACACGTTGAAACTGTTGACTGTTGTCGGTTGGTTTGGCTACCCAATTCTTTGGGGACTTGGTGTTGAAGGAATTGCAGTGCTCGATGTTGGGTTGACATCGTGGGGCTACAGTATCCTTGACATTATCACCAAATACATTGTGACGCTCTTGATCGTCATGTACGTCGCAAAAGAGCCATCCGAGATCACTGCCGGTTCAGACTACGGTGCGACCCGGAAATCTAAATCTGCAGCTGCAACACCAGCAGACGACTAAACGAACACAACTAATTCGGGATTGCGGTTTATTTTTTCAGTGTTTGTGTGCATAACACTCATTGATGAATATGACATAGTGTAGGCTGTGTCCACTGCTTGCGTCTTGAGTGTTCTTCCAGCACAGAACGATCGGCTCCGAGAAGCCTGCTCAGAACGATCGATCGACGTTGTGACCGCCCCAACAGTGTCGAACGCCGTGGCTCAGCTAATCGATCGAGAGCTCCCGATAGCGTGTGTTGTACTGTCAACAACAGCAGAGCCCGATAACGTATCGGTGCTTGTTAACGCACTACTGCAGTCCGAACAAGAACGACCGTGTCTGCTTGTCGGTCGAGAAGGTGAATCGCAATTTGTTGTGGATGAAGACATGATCGAGACGGTTGATTTCGAAGAGGGCCATGACATTGTGCCAACGATCTGCGGCTGGCTACAGAAACAGGACGTAATAGCAGACCAGCGCACGCACACAGTGCCGACCGATGCAGAAATTGCGCATGCGGTCGATAGCGCACCTATTGGAGTCAGCATTACAGATCCCTCACAAACGGACAATCCGTTGGTCTACGTGAACGAAACATGGACGGAGATGAGCGGATATGAAACGGAGACGCTGCTTGGAAAAAATGCACGAGTGCTCCAAGGTCCGGAAACCGATACCGAGACGGTTACCAAAATCAGGCATGCAGTTGCGAATAACGAACCGATCACAACAGTCCTCAAGAACTATCGAAAAGACGGGACGTCGTTCTGGAATGAGTTGACACTTGCACCGGTTTTTGATGCTAACGGGACGTTACAGCAGTATGTTGGATTCCAAAATGATGTCACTGAACGAAAGCGGGCAGAAGCGCTCGCACGTGACCGGACAACGGAGTTAGCAGCAGAACGTGCAGTGTTAGACCGAATTCTCACCCGGATTGATGGACTGTTTGAGCTGGTTGTCGAAGCGTTGATTGAGGAAACCACCCGTGAAGCGATCGAGCGACGGATTTGTCGTGCGGTTGTCGAGGCAGATGGCTGCAGTGGGAGTTGGATTGCCTGCGTTGACTCGGAAGCGCTGCATATTGCAACGACATCGGGGTACACTGTTGAGGGGTCACAGACTGTGTCATATGAGACACTGTCTGAGCCGATTGTCACTGCGATTGAGTCGACTACTGCAACACTGGTTTCGGGTGACCTCTGTACAGAAACACCAATACACCCACAACAGTCTGACGGTGAACAGCTGCTCCTTGTCCCGCTCCACTACGCACCAAAAGAGTATGGCGTTCTTGGTATTCATATTGCAGATGCAGACCTTGTCGATGATCGTGAGCTCACGTTATTTGAATCGCTGGGTGCGATAATCGCGACTGGACTCCACATTGTTGAAACAGCGCGAATGTGGACAACAAACCAGATTAATGAGACGACATTTAAAATCGAAGATGAATCATTCCTTTTGAATGAGATTGCAGCACATATAGGCACAGATGTTGAATATCTTGGTGTCGGAGCGGGGTCTCAGAACGGTTGTTATGAGCTCTATCTCACACTGTGTTCTCAAGGCTGTAACATAGACCAGTTGACCGAACTTACACCCGTCTCTGCGGTTCGGCGCATCGATGAGGGAGATGGAAGAACAACAGTTGCACTCACCATGGCTACTACTGCCGTGTTTTCATCTTTCGCAGACGAAAACGCACACATCGTACAGGCTCACGCAGATGGAGCTACCGCGGAAGTTGTGGTCACATCACCAGTCGAACAAGATGTTCGGTCGATTTACACACGTCTTACGGAGGTGTATACGGGGGTTTCGCTCCGTGCACAAAAAGAGCGAGAAAACCGTAACCCATCACCACCAGAGTTTCAAGCAACGGTCCGTAGCCGNCTAACCGATCGTCAACAGACGGCAATCGAGAGTGCACATCTAAATGGCTATTTCGAGTGGCCACGTTCAGTTGATGGCGATGACCTTGCTGCAACAATGGACATCTCTCGACAGACGTTCCATCAGCATCTGCGGGCTGCTGAAAAGAAAATCGTCGATGCGTATCTCGACGAATAGCGAATGTGCAGTTATCTCTGCATTTGTGCTCAGGCTGGATGATCTACGGTGAGAGACGTTGTCGGTCTCGTGGGAATAACACTGCTTCACGGATGTTATCCAATCCGAGGATCGTCATGACAAGTCGCTCGCCACCGAGTCCGAAGCCTGCGTGTGGCGGCATGCCGTATTTGAACATTTTTGTGTAGTAGTCAAACGCCTCGGGATCGAGGCCCTGTTGTTCGAATCCGGCGATGAGATGCTCGTATCGGTGTTCACGCTGTCCACCGGAGACAAGTTCCATCCGCGGGTGCATCAGATCGAATCCGGTCGACAGCTGCTCGTCGTCCTCGTGGTCCATGATGTAGAACGGCTTAATTTCCGATGGCCAGTCGGTGATGAAGTAGTGCTCACCAACATCTTCTCCGAGTGCAACCTCGCCCTCGGTTGGGAGGTCGTCTCCCCAGACAAGCTGTTCATCAAGCTTTCCTGTTGCGTTGATCCGTTCGATCGCTTCCTCATAGCTCAGTCGTGGGAAGTCCCCATCTGGAACCTCGAACTCCTCGGCGAGGCCGATCGCTTCAAGCTGTGCTTCGCAGTTCTCTGCAACTGCTTCGTATGCGGCTTTGACGACTGCCTCTGCAACGTCCATCGCTTCGGTGTGGTCACAGAACGCACCCTCAAAGTCGATCGAGGTCGCTTCGTTGAGGTGCCGTGGGGTGTTGTGCTCTTCGGCGCGGAAGATCGGTCCAATCTCGAACACGCGCTCGAGGCCGGAGCCAGCCATCAGCTGTTTGAAAAGCTGTGGACTCTGGTTCATGAATGCCTCTTCACCGAAGTAGGTGATTGGGAACAGTTCGGTCCCACCTTCGGTACCGGTTGCGACAATTTTTGGTGTGTTGATTTCGGTACAGTCGTGGTTGCGGAACGTCTCTCGGGCTGCACGCTGAATCTCCGCGCGAATCTCGAAGATTGCTTTGACCTCCGGCTTTCGAAGATCAAGCGTCCGGTTGTTTAGACGGGTTGAGATCTCAGCATCAACTTTCCCCGATGGATCGAGTGGGAGTTCGGTGTCTGCTGCTGCGATAACTTCGACTTCAGAGGGAGTCACTTCGACACCCGTTGGCGCACGCGGTTCCTCTGCGACGGTACCTGTAACAGAGAGGACGGATTCTCGGGAGACACCAAGACCGGTCTCAACGAGGTCTTCATCCATATCGTCTTTTTCAAATTTGATCTGAATCTGTCCGGTTTTATCCCGGAGAATCAAGAAGGCGATTCCACCAAGGTCACGAATCTCGTGAACCCACCCTGCGACAGTTACCTCATCGCCGGGCGCTGCATCTGCAGTGTATGTTCGGTTACGCATACTCTGTGGTTGCCGAGGGACAGGCATAAAAGACCCCGTTTCCGATCGGATCGAGAGCCACTCTTTTCGAAACAGAAAACATGGGTTAGAGCGCACCTAGCCACGCATTTATCAGTATTCAACTCGTATATTGGTACATATCAATATGGTGTGGGTTCACATGCGGTCAGAGAGCGGCGGTGCTATACATTCAGAACAAGTTCAAGACAAATTTTCACGGTGTTCTTAGCAGATGCCATCAGGATTAAAACGTGAACTTGGGTTATTTTCGACGAGCGCAATTGCGATCGGTGCGATGGTTGGCAGTGGTATTTTCATTCTCCCCGGTGTCGCATACATGCAGGTTGAAGGGCCAGCAGTTGTCGCCGCATTCCTTATTGCTGGCTTGCTTGTGTTGCCTGCTGCGTTAAGTGCATCCGAAATGGCGACTGCGATGCCGGAAGATGGCGGGTCCTACGTCTATGTTGAACGTGGGATGGGCCCACTATTAGGAACAATTGCAGGCATCGGAAACTGGTTTATGCTCTCGTTTAAAGGCGCACTTGCGCTTGTCGGCGGTGTCCCATATCTTATTTTTGTCGCGCCGGGAGTTGCAGAATATATTATTCCAATTGCGATCGGGCTTGCACTGCTGTTCACCATAATTAATATCGTCAGTACAAAAAGTGCAGGTGGATTTCAGTTTGCGATCGTTGGCATTATGATTCTCGTGATGGGATGGTTTGTGGTCAGCGGTGCACCGGATATCGTCCCAGAGCGGACTGCAGGTGCATTTTCGGTTGGGAGTGGTGGCTTCCTCGCCGCAACCGCACTGGTATTCATCTCTTATGCTGGCGTGATTAAGATTGCAGCAGTTGCAGAGGAAGTAAAAGACCCTGGAAAGACGATTCCTCGGGCGATGATTGGGTCGTTGGTTTTCACCACACTGCTGTACGTGCTCATTGTATACGTCGCGATTGGGCTTGTTGACATTCCTGCAGCAATAGAGGCCGGAGAACTCAACGTAGATGGTGAGGGGCCAATCATGGCGTTAGCTGCGGATGCCACGCTCGGACCAGTTGGTGTGGCTGCGGTTGTACTGGCTGCGCTCCTTGCGCTTGCATCAACCGCGAATGCAGGCCTCCTTTCAGCGTCGCGCTTTCCGTTTGCGATGGCCCGAGATAATCTTGCACCGTCGCAGTTTGAAACGGTGAGCGATCGGTTCAATACCCCAGTGCTGTCGGTTGCTGTTTCGGGTGGTATTATTATCCTGCTTGTTGCGTTCTTTCCGATCGATCAAGTCGCAAAGTTCGGAAGCGCGTTTCAGATTATTGTCTTTATGCTCGTGAATCTCGCACTGATTGGCTTTCGTGAGGGAACTGTTGAGGGGTATGATCCCGAGTTTGTGGCACCGTTATATCCATGGGTTCAACTGTTTGGAATGGCGAGCGGGCTTGTTGTTCTCACACAAGTTGGGACCGTTCCACTTCTCGGCGCGGTCGGTGTGACATCTGTTGCAGTAATATACTACGTACTATACGCCAGCAAGCGCGTCGATCGAGAAGGTGCCGCACGTGGCGCAATCCGACAGAATATTGGTGAAGCTGCAACCGATCGGACTCGGAGTTTGTTTGAGGATGATGATGAGTACGACGTGCTCGTGGCGCTGACTGATCAAACATCCGACCAGACAAAACGGGGTATGCTTCGAGTTGCGACTGATATGGGCCGATTGCGTACAACAGATGTCTCTGTCGTTGAGTTTCTTGACATACCACACCAGATCTTCGCCGAGCAGCACGCAACAGTGATTGAAAAAGATGAGCCGGAGTGGCTCCAAACCGCTGACGGCTCGCTCCCCAAATGGTACCCAGACCGACAGGCAAATCAAGAAACAGATGGTGGACAAACAGCCCCGCTCTCAGAGCGCAATGGAGAGAGACAATCTGCGAACACCAAAATACGCTACCGCGAGATCGATAGCGAGGACCACAAAGACGCGATTGTCGATTTTGCAACGTATGAGGGGATTGACCTACTACTAATTGAACGTCGAACGGCAGATTTCTACGATCAGCTGTTCGGTGGTGAAACACAGTGGATCTTAGACAATGCACCGTGTGATGTTGTGCTCGTTGAAGACAGAGGATTCACGGGGGCAGACGAAATCGCGGTGGTTGCAAACCGTGGTGCATTCGATCCATTAAAAATACTGCTGGCAGATGCAATTGCGGAGGAAACAGGGGCCGAGCTGAACCTACTTCATGCACTTCCAGCAGATGCACCCGAAAGCCAGCGTGAAACAATCAAAGCCTATCATAATGAACTCATTTCGCTCTGTACTGTTCCTGCGCGGTCAACGGTTATCGAGACAGACGATCGAATTAAAGGTTTAACGCGGTTCGTTGGTGAGGCAGATCTATTGGTTACCGGCGTCGATCGATCCGGAATCAGCGGGCAGCTATTCGGGCGACCGGCAAATCGGTTGGTTGACTCAGTGTCGTGCACCTCGCTGATGGTACAGACACATGATGGGGCAAAACGGAGAGGGATACTCCGGCGTCTACTGATGGATTATTTGTTCTCCTAACGGAGCTACTCGGGTGTAGCGATCGTTCCGTGGGCGTTTTTGACGCCTTCGACAGTCTCTCGGACTGCATCGCATCCCTGATCGTGAAGCAGATCACCAACAACAACGACATCTGCGTGTTGTCCCATCTCGTAGGCAGTATCGTAGTCCCGAATACCACCGCCATAAAAGAGCGTAGAGTTATCTAATGCATCGTGTGCCGCCGAGACAATTTCTGTATCACCGAACGTGCCGGAGTACTCAATATAGATGATCTCTTGTCCGAACATCTTCTCTGCAACGCGGGCAAATGAAGCCACATCCTCCGCGGATTGATCGCAGTCCGCTTCGGTGTACTCTGCAACCGATGCCTCTGGGTTCATCACGATGTACGCCTCGGTTGTGGTTCGGTCCCAGTCAAGACCGTTCTCGATCCGAACCCACTCTTTATGCGCGCCAACGATCCAGAAGGGGTCTTTAGAATTGAAGACGGTTGGAATAAGATAGCCATCAAGTGCTGGCGAGTCAATAACAACACCGGGGTTTGATGGTTCCTGATACAGGGGAACATCGTACTCCGCACAGGCATCAATGACTCGCTGCATCTTTTCTTCAGTCATTCCGAGCGTTCCGCCGATCTCGATCGCATCGGTTCCCGTCTGACAGACATCTTCGAACGTTTCGCCCGGCTGTAACTCTTTGTCAGGATCAACTTTGAGAATGTGATCCCACGATTCCCACGGCTTACTCATTGTCAGGAGTTGTTCCGTGTGAAGATAAAAAGGGTCCGATGAACAACTGTGAGGATCATCACTAACTCCGTCCAAAATAATACGATTATATGGACGACTCTGAAGAGAACGTGCTCGGAACACCGCTTGCACCATGTAGTATGTCGCCGGAAACGGGCTACCTCCGGGATGGACACTGTCGGCAGCTCGATCGTGATCCTGGGCGACATGAAGTCTGTGCAGTTATGACGCAAGCGTTTCTTGAATACAGCCGCGAACAAGGCAATGACCTCATTACACCACGCCCCGAGTGGCAGTTTCCGGGGCTACATCCTGGCGATCGGTGGTGCGTGTGCCTCCCTCGGTGGGTCGAAGCATTGGATGCAGGTGTTGCACCGCCAGTCTTGTTGGAAGCGACAACCGCCGGCGTGACAGATGAGGTTTCGGTTGAAACGCTCCGTAAGCATGCGTACGAAGAAGACGAAGACAAAAGCGAGGCTGAGAGCGGGAGCGACTAGCAGACAGCGGTGGTATTTTCCTGCTTGCTGACGTGTGATATTGTATGGTGAGCGAAATCACGGCATCGGAGCTTCGGGATCGTCTGGATGCAGGCGACGAGTTTGTTCTCCTCGACACACGCGATACGGAGAGCTTCGAAGGGTGGCGTATTCCGGGATCGGTGCAGTATTTTTATAAACCGTTTCACGAGTTCGATCTCGATGCGCTCGTTTCCGCGACTGGTATGAAAGACGATGAAATAATCACAATCTGTGCAAAAGGGAAGGCCTCCTATGCGATCGCCGAGGAGCTTGAATCTGCGGGATACAATGACGTAACGGTTGTGCTTGAGGGGATGAGAGCGTGGAGTGCCGTCTATGATCACGTGCCGATCGAACTGGCTGACGATCTGACAATCGTGCAGATCCAGCGCAGAGCAAAAGGCTGTCTTGGCTATGTCATTGCGTCAAACGGTGAAGCTGCAGTCATTGACGCAACGCGTCACACGGACGAGTTCACGACTGCAGCAGACGCGCTTGGAACGCCAATTACAGCGGTGTTTGATACCCACATCCATGCAGATCATATCTCAGGCGGCCGATCGCTTGCGACAGCGCTTGACGTGCCATATTATATGGGTCACGAAGCGGCAGGCAGAGATGTTACACATGCGTTTGAGCCCCTTGCACCGAACGACGTTGTTGAGGTTGGCGGTGTCGATATCAAAGCGCTCGCAACGCCTGGACACACCTCCGATATGGTGAGCTATCTCATTGACACCGAAGCGGTCATTACTGGCGATACGCTGTTTGTTGAGTCGGTTGGACGAACGGAGCTTCAGTTTGGCGACGGTGAAGCACAGACGGGTGCAACACAGCTGTATGACTCGCTTCATCGAACACTCCTTGCAGAGCCGGACAGCGTCACGGTGCTGCCGGGTCATTTCACGATTCGAAACGATGGGACCTCACCGGCGACACCAGGTGAGCCAATCGTCACCACAATTGGAGAGACACGGGTTGGATTAGACATCCTCTCAGCAGATCGGGATGACTTTGTTGAGCGGATCACCGCACGGTTGCCAGAGAAACCACCGAACTATGAAACCGTCATCGGAATCAATCAGGGATCGACGACCGTGGAGAACGAAACGGACGCGATCGAACTGGAACTGGGTCCGAATCGGTGCGCAGCGGAGACGGACGCAGGTGCAGATTAAATGCGGCTAGGGATGCTTCAAAAATTCGAATCTTCCGGGCGATCGTAAACACGAGTTATCGCCTCTGAAGACAGTCTAGTATATTGGTGAACTGTATGTCTGCACAAGCAAAAACCACCGAGTCACAAGTATCGCTCGAATTGAACCGAAGTCCATGGATCGTCGCAATAAGCGGTGGGCTCCTTGGTGGCGCAGCAATGGGACTGTTGATGCAGTTCTGGATGGATGCAATGCCTGCGATCGGTGCACTGTATGGACAGCCAACACTCACCGCAGGATGGGCAGCACATCTTGTTCATAGTATCCTCTTTGCATTGCTCTTTGTTGCAGCAATCCGTGAGACCCCGATTAACAAGTATGCGACAAGCATGCAGAACATCATTGGACTTGGCGCACTCTATGGCGTCGTGCTCACGATTCGCTGCGTTCGTGATGCCGCTATGGCTAAACACCGTTGCGAACATGGGGATGGCAGTTCCATCGTTCTCGATTCCATCGCTGACCGCACACATCGTCTTCGGTGTCCTCGTCGCAGGTGTGTACGCACTTGCACGACGGACCTAGATTTTCATTTTTTCAAAGAGTGGCTCAAGAGAGACCGTTTTCTCAATGAGCGCTGCAGCGCGATCGTACGGATCTGTCGATTCCATTTCAATATCCGGACGCGATCGATCCGCTGAGCGATACACTGCAGCAACAAATCCATCCCGTACAGCTTCGTTTTCAAAGAGCCCGTGTAGATACGTCCCAAGGACAGACCCACTGCAGTACCCAAGCGCTGGCGATCGATCGGTAACGCGAGCCTCAACATCTGCATCAGCATCAGCATCGGTATCAGTATCCGCGTCACCAAACGGAAGCGATCGGGTATCCACGGCCTCACCTGCAACCGCAGTTGTCTCTCCAGTATGAATCTCATACCCAGTGACAGTCCCGGAGACACCCGCAAGCGGACCGACGCCATCAACCGTCAGCGTCGCTGGACGAACCTGTTTCTCCGAAAAAAAGCGTGTCTCAACCGGGAGGAGCCCAAGCCCAGCGAGACAGTCATCGGTATCTGTTTCGCTTGTTGCCTCGGTGTGAACAGCAGTGAGTTTCTCACCGAGCATCTGATAGCCGCCGCAAAGTCCGACGATCGGCCCGTCAAACGATCGGATCTGTTCTGCCATCCCCTGCTCGTAGAGTGCGAGCAGATCGTTGACGGTGTTTTTTGTGCCGGACAGAATCAGTGCATCGGCGTCACTGAGATCATCATCCAGTGGAGTATAGACGATTCGGACGCCAGGAACACGCGCAAGCGGTTCAAGATCGGTCATATTCGAGGCACGTGGAAATCGCGGAACCGCAATGGTGACGGACGATTCAGGCGGGACGCCATCATCCGCACCAGTACGTTTCCGCTCCCCTTCAGCAGGCAGTGAGACGCTATCTTCTTCCGGCAACCCCGGATCGTCATACGGAATGACACCTAACACAGGAACGTCGGTTCGTTTCTCAAACGCATCTAGTCCTGGCTCAAGGAGCGAGGGGTCACCGCGGAACTTTGTGATGATCACCCCACAAACCTGTTCACGAAGGTCATCAGGCATCAGTTCAAGCGTCCCAACAAGCGACGCAAAGACGCCGCCACGTTCGATATCCCCGACGAGAACGATCGATGCCTCTGCAAATCGGGCCGTCTCAACATTTGCTAAATCGCGATGGTGAAGGTTAATTTCGGCAATCGAGCCTGCGCCCTCTGCAACAATAACCTCATGTTCGCTCGCAAGCCGATCGTGTGCGGAACGCGCGGTTTCACGTGCCTGTTTCCAGTGGTCATCGTAGTAGCTCCCAGCAGCGAAGTGGCCAACACCAACGCCATCAAGCACAAGCTGTGATTCGCCATCACCACGCGGTTTGAGCAACACCGGATTCATATCAGTCGTTGCGCTCACTCGTGCGGCTCGTGCTTGAACCGCCTGTGAGACACCAATCTCACCAAATGGAGGGCCATCGGCGTTCGTTCGCGGCACTGCATGTGCGTTGTTGCTCATATTCTGCGCTTTGAAAGGGGCAACTGAGAATCCCCGATCAGCGAGGAGCCGACAGAGCCCGGCTGCAACCGTGCTTTTGCCAACATGGCTTGCAGTCCCTGCGATGAGAAGTGTCTCTGCTGACATGAGAGTACTCAGTACTCAGTCCCACTGCGTGCACGCTGGCCAGCATCGATCGGATGCTTCTCTTTTCCGACCTGTGTGACGAGGTCTGCATGCTCATACAGGTATTCGGGTTTGGTGTGACTTCCAGTTAGAACCAACTCCAGTCGGTCAGGAGCGCGATCGATAACGGCCAACACATCATCTTCAGTAAGGAGGCCTTGATCTGCAGCGTAGAGAATCTCATCCAGAATCAGCATATGAACGCCCGCAGCAGGATCGCTATCGGGATCAATCGGCTCTGACAACACTGCATCTTGCGCAGCGTCAAGGAGTGCAAACGTCCGTTCAAGGGCTGCATCCGCGTTTGTTTGATGGTCGCTATCCTCGCTTCCGTCTGCAAGCCCGTGCCAGCCGTAGTGGCCAGTATTTTCGTAACTGAACCCCGGCATGGCGGCGATCGCGTTGTACTCTCCACGGACGGATTCGACGCTGTCTGCACCGCCTTTCATGAATTGGAGCATATGGACTCGATACCCATGGCCGGCGGCACGAAATCCCATTCCCATTGCTGCAGTTGTCTTTCCTTTTCCATCCCCCCACCAGACCTGTGTGAGGCCGAACTCATCAGGGGCAGTTGGTTCGATCGACTGTGCTGTTGGCTTGATCCCTTTGCCGGGTGTGTTGCGGCGAACCTCTTTTGGGTCGGTCATAGGAGATACTCTGACCGCAGGATGCTTGGTTGTTACTCACGACTGTGCTGTGAAAGTTCGCTCACTGTGGCAGTTGTTGTTGTTTCAATCCCATACGTCGCATCCGCAACTGATGTTGGAATCGGAACGGACGCATAGCGTGATTCAAGTGCAGCAACAAGGGCCTCCCGAACACAGGCACGGGTCGCATCGCCGACTGCGGTTGCTGAGCCGGAGAATGTTTCTTTTGAGCCGTTCGGATCACATCCCACGACGATCGCATCGCTTGTGGTTCCAGTAAACCCCGTCAGCGGAAGTAGCGTGGCTGTTTTTGCCTCTGCAACGATCGCAACGAGATTTGCAAGTGCACCCGACGAGAGTGCCGTTGTGGTTCCCACAATAATATTGATTGTTCCAGGGCGACGCGCCGAGTCAGTCTGCGCGTGTTCAGGTCTATCAGTATCTAACGGGAGCGTGGCTGGGTTCGAAACACCAGCTGTCACGATCGCTTCAACGGATCCATGTCGTGCTCGGCGTGCATGCTGGAGGTCAACACCGGTCAAGAGTGCAGGACCTCCAGTCGTAAACCCTGCTTCCTCCCGCCGTCGATCGATGTACGCTGACAGATTAGTCTCGCCCCAGCCCTCCGGAACGGTGATATTGTACGCAGCGTCCGCCGTATGGGTCCCTCCACTAACACCGGTCGAGAGCCACCGTGTATGTGGGCGATACGCTTGGAGGACTCCCGACCGAACCGTACTCTCAAAGACATTCTCAGACATTGAGCGCCTCAAGCAGTCGATCGTTCTGCGCTGGTTGTTTAATTGCGACCCGAATGTGGGAATCAAGCCCACGGAACGTTGTCGCATCACGAATTGCAACTCCGTGTTCACGTGTCTCCGCCACTATTTCCGCAACCGGTCTGTCAGTCTCCAGCAATAGAAATGGTGCAGCAGAGGGATATACGGTAAACCGCTCTGAGAGCCGATCGGTCATTCTGGTTCGCTCGGTAGCGACGCGTTCGATTGTCTCTTTCACGAACGCGGTTTGCGAGAAACAGTGTTCACCGACACGGCTTGCAGGCGTGCTCAATCCCCATGTTGGCTTCGCTGTCGACAGTCGGTCGCCGAGTGAGTCAGTTGTTGCAAGGAACCCAGCCCGGAGTCCGGGGAGGCCAAATATTTTGGTGAGCGATCGAGCCACAACGACACCATCCACCCCAACAAGTGAGCCTGCATTCGTATAATCAAGAAATGCCTCATCGACCAGCAAGGTTGTCTCTGCGTCGACACAGCGCGTTGCAAACGAGGTGAGTGCGGAGCGATCGTACAGCGTACCGGTTGGATTGTTTGGATTGCAGACAATGGCAACATCGTGGCCAGTAGGGTCGCAGCTGAGAATTGAATCATGCGAGACAAACACCGGTGTTGCACCCTGCAGCCTGACCTCTCGGGCATACTCACCAAAGCTCGGTGTTGGAACAAGGACCGAATCACCCTGTGAGAGCGTACACTCAAAGAGTAGACGCATTCCGACCAACCCACCCGCAGTTGGAATGATTGACGCCGGTGTGAGCAGGGTCGCATGTACATCTGCCTGTGTGTGCTCCCATGTGAGATATTCCGCTGCAGCAGTTCGGTACGATCGGTAGGCCGGATCCGGATACCGTTTTGCGGCCGCAAAAGCGTCCATATAGGCCGCATGCGTGCCAGGCGGTGTGTTCGGGTTTGTGTTTGCACTGAAATCTAACACGCGTGGATCTGGGTCTCCGCCGTGTGGAACCTGTCCGAGCGTGTCGATCGCGCTATGATCCATTACTCACTCTGGGTCCGTTACCCACTTCAATCCCACTAGAAGACAGAGACTGCCGCGCTGTGAAGCTTTTTGTGGTGGTGTCACATTGTGATTTCAGAGCACCATGACACGACCAGACGGGTTATCCGATCCACCCTCACTCACACCGTATTTTGACGTCCCACACACTGATGGCTACGCATCACTCTCCGACGGCTATCTCTACTACCGGAAGTTTGGAACCGGAGAGAACGTCCTCATTGGGCTTCACGGTGGCCCAGGATCAACACACGACTACCTTGCACCGGTCGTTGATCTTCTCGGGGATGACTGGACGATCTATTTATATGATCAGTTTGGCTGTGGCCGATCGAAGCGGCCGCCGGACGGAGAGTTCGATTATTACACTGTTGAAGGCTACCGCGATCGGCTAGATGCATTCCGACAGGCGATCGGCGTTGAGACGGTGACACTCTATGGACACTCATGGGGTGGGATGTTAGCACAGGAGTACGCGCTGGCATATCCAGAGCACGTTCAGGGGCTTGTTCTGGCAAATACCTTATCGGAGACCGAACGGGCCGCAGCGTCGATGCGTGCGGCTGCATCGTCTCTCTCTACGGACGATCGGGAACTGTTTGACCAGTTGGTCGAAGCACGAGCCTTTGACGACGATCGATTCACTGCGTTTGACGAAGCGATCAGGGAGAACCATGTGCTTCGAACTGAGAGAAAGCCACTCCACTACGAAATCGGGACTACGTTCAATATGGATATTTATGGCCTCATGTGGGGACAAAGCGAGTTCGTTGTTGCTGAGACCGCCCGGCTTCGTGGGTGGGATGTGACCGACGAGATCCCTGCGATCGACTGTCCAACGCTTGTTTTGAGCGGCGAATACGATGAGATCGAGCCTTCGATTGCNGAAGAGATTGCAGCCACCATCCCCNGTGCAGANCTGTTTGTCTTTTCGGATGCGAGCCACATGCCGTTTTGGGAACAGCGCGAGAAACANCAGTCAGTTGTTTCNGACTTTTTATCANCCGTTGTGTGANCAGTACCGTTCTGCAANCGCNCGATCGGCCGGTCGATTNACATTAACGGCCAGTTCGAGATCGGTTCGNACGATCGTCTCCTCACCANCNGATGCAACAGTATTGACACCGCTTGGTGTAACNGNGTNATCANCACCGGNGGGTGTAAATGAGGTATCGACACTGAGTCCAAGCGCTCGTTTCCGAGCAACGGGAACACAGACTGTGGTCGATCGCACAGGCACAATGAGAGACTGACACACATCATCGATGAGCGAGCCAGTAAGGAGTGGCAGATCAGCGGTAACCGTTAGAACAGGCATCGATAGCCCTTCTAGGGCCGCTGAGAGATCAGCGACATACCCCTCACCCGATGTTTCGATCACCGTAAGATCCGGCTGTGATTCTAGGTACGTCGTCGTCTCAGGTGTATGCGGTGACGTGACGCAAACAACCGTCTCGATCGAACTGGCTCGGAGTGCGTTGCAAACGCGATCGACCATTGGCGTCCCACAAATCTCAACCAGCGGTTTTTCGGTCTCCGTATCGACAAGTCGTGTTCCTTTGCCACCACAAAGAACGAGTGCAGTCGTTACAGGAAGATCCATCCAAGCACCCCTGCATGGAGGCCGACAACGCGACCCAGTTCATTTGTTGCACCGATCACATCACCAGTTGCGCCACCGAGCGATCGGTTCGCCCACCACAACAGAACGAGTGCAACAAGGAGTGGTGATAAAAGGGCTGCAAAGATCGCACCGGATGCAAACGGCGGCGGATAGAGCGCAATCGGCAATGCCGCAATCAGTGCAATCCCAAACGATTTGGGTCCGTTAACGGACAGCAGTTGTGAGCCAAGCCCATCGTGTGCTGCAGTTCCATAACAGATAATAAACACCATTGCGAGCTTTGCACCGACCTCTGCGGCGAGAAAGAGCCGGAAGGAGACAAGCCCTGAGCCAGTGCCGCCAACACCAGTTGCACCGAGCGTTAGCGCAAGAAGCGTCACACCAAGTAACAGCGTCCCACCAACCCCCAGCTGTGAATCACCCATCACCGCCAAGCGATCGGTTGCAAACGCATGAACGACCGCTCCATCGCCAAGGTCTGCTAACCCATCAGCGTGTGTAATACCGGAAATAAGATACAGTAATACAAGATACAGCACCACAGACGTATTCAGTGGAAGTGGAAGCAGAAACACGCTCCCAGCAACGGCACCAATAAGCGTTCCGACGAGCGGAATTGTTACCGGAAGTCGTCTGAACGCATCCCAATCGGCTTCAGTTGTTGCGATCGGAACACGAGTTAAAAAACCGATCGCACCGCGGATTGCTGAGATCATGTTCCACCAATCGCTACCCCCGCAAGCACACAG
>SL_4KL_010_BRINEDRAFT_10000409_pt1 | contig 21751 bp, 19 predicted proteins | sample SodLak_010_BRINE_2_FD_10664 | JGI IMG/M metagenome (IMG submission 10664) | reverse complement strand
GCTCTCGCCCGCACCGCTGTCTTCGTCCGCGTCCCGACTCACGCGCGAACACCGAGTCCGAGGTCGGCGAGCGTCTCGTTGAGCGTCGCCACGGCCTTCCGCGTCTCCTCGCGAGTGCCGGTCGAGATCCGGACGTGTTCCGGCAGTCCGAACGAGGTGCAGTCCCGGATGATCACGCCGCGCTCCTGTGGCCTCGGCGACTCGTTCGCCGTCTCCGACCGCTGCGAGCACGAAATTGCCCGCAGACTCGACGGTGGGGGCGTCGAGCTCCTCGTGAATGTACTCCCGGCCCAGCGGGCCGTTTCGACCGTCTTCTCCACGTGGTCCTCATCGTCGAGTGCGGCGAGCGCGGCGCGACACGCCAGCTCGTTCGCGGCGAAGGGGGTGTTGACACGGGCGTACGCTCCGCCCCACGCCTCGGGAACGACACTGTATCCGATCCGGAGTCCGGCGAGCCCGTAGGCCTTCGAGAAGGTGCGGAGGACGGCCACGTCGTCGCGCTCGTCCACGAGCGGGATGGCGCTGTCGACGTCCGAAAACTCTCCGTACGCCTCGTCGACCACGACGAGCGTCTCCTCGGCGGTCGCGTCCGCGACGGCTCGCACCTCGTCGAGCGGTATCGTCGAACCGGAAGGATTGTGCGGCGAGGTGAGGTAAACGATGCGTTCGCCGCCGTAGGCGGTGAGAACGGTCTCGGCGTCCTGGGTGAATCCGTCGTCGAGAGAGAGCTCGTACTCGGTGACTTCGCCGTGATGATACCGCGCAGACATGGCATAGTAGGCGAACCCGGGGCTCGGGACGAGCACCTTGTCGCCAGGCTCTAAGGCGGCCCGTGAGAGGTAGTCGATCGAGCCATCGGCGCCCGGCGAGACCCACACCTGCTCCGGAGTCACGTCCCACTTCTCGGCAATCTTCGCGGTGAGATCGGTATGTGAGGATTTGGGGTACGTGTTCACTCGATCGGCGTGCTCGCGGATCGCCTCGACGGCCGCGGGGCTCGGACCGTGCGGGTTCTCGTTCGAGGAGAGCTTGATCAGGTCGTCGGGGTCGAACCCGCGGTCGCGGGCGACCTCTTCGACGCCCCGTCCGGGCACGTACGGCGAGTGTTCGGAGAGATCCCGTGGTTGCATAGGGATCGATCGGGGACGGTCGCTCTTAAGAGTGGCCGAACGGGTCGCCCTCAGTTCTCGGCTTCGAGCCGCCGCCGTGCCTCGGAGACGACTTCGGGACGACCGGTGAGAGCGACCCGTATCAGGTCTCCCTCGTAGGCGACTCCGTCGACGACGCCGCGGTCATACGCCCACGAGAGTGCCGTCTGCGTCTCGTGAACGTTCGCAGCCGTGACCTCGGCCGTCGCGGTCGGGAGCGATTCGGCGACGGCCCTGCCGAGCTCCGCGAGTCCGGTTCCGTCCCGTCCGCTGACCGAAACTGACGGACGGAGCCTCGCTTCGATCGAAACACCGCCGTCCGAGAGCTCCGCGGCGACCGACTTTATCGCGGCAGCGCGCTCGGCCAGCGCCCGGGCGTCAGCGCGATCCGCCTTGTTGAGCAGTGGGATGATCGGCGCCGTTCCCTCTCCGATCAGCGTCAGTGACGCCCGGAGCTTCCGGCGGAACGCATCCGGGGTATCGCTCGCGTCGAGGACGAGCAGAAGGCAGTCCGCTGTACGGGTCGCTTCGAGCGTCGCATGAAACGACCGCAACGCGTCTGTCTGGAGACCGTCCACGAACCCGACAGTATCAGTGAGCACGGTCTGTCGCCCGCCGAGCGTCGCCCGGCGGCTGGTCGTCGAGACCGTCTCGACGAGGCGATCGCCGACGGAAAGCGTTTCGTCGCTTGTGCCGGTTGCTTCGGTCGCATCGGCGGGGACCGTCCCGACCGCTTCTCCGTCGACGTCGTCCGCGAGTCGTCGGCAAAGCCGGGACTTCCCGGCGTTCGCGTATCCGACGAGCCCAACGAGATCGAATCCCGCCTCGCGGCGTCGGTCACGGCGTCCGGCCCGGTCGTCGACGATTCCGGCGAGCGCGTGCTCGGTGGCGTCGATCCGCCGCTCAAGGTCGGCGACCCGCCCGTCTCCCTCGGAACGGTGGTGCAGCGTCTCGGCACTGTTCCGCGCGACGAGTTCTCGACGTCGAGGGAGTTCGTATCGCAGCCTGGCGAGCTCCAGCTGGAGCTCGGCGGCCCGCGAGTCGGCGGCGGCCGCGAAGCGCTCCAACGCGAGGCGCGGCCTGTCGATCACGACCGTCCCCGGTGGACAAATGTCGCCGAGAGAAAACGTCTGTCCCGGCGAGAGCGTTCCGTCGTAGATCACCGTCTGGGCACCGGTCTCGGCAGCGAGTCGCATCAGTTCTTCCGCCTTTCCCCGTCCGAGACCATACGTCGGATCCTCGCGTCGATGCTGGGTCACTTCGCCGATAACGGTGTAGCCGGACGCGGCTGCAAGCTCTCGTATCTCCGTCGTATCTGGCTGTGAATCATCGTCGCGAGCCGCGATGAGAGCACGATCGGCACGGTCGGGGGGCATGTCAGCGGTGAGCGTAGCGGCGCGATACATAAGCGTTCACCGGAAACACGGTGTGGCAGCGCGTTTCGGACGGTGAGTCGCGATATCGACGCGAATCGCGACGTCAGCGGCGACCCACTGCGTCGCGTCCCTTCGGTACCGGTCAGGGAACGCGCACGTCGTGTTCGAGGGTGCCGACGCCTTCTATCTCAACCTCGACCGCGTCGCCGTCGGCGAGCGCGCCGACGCCCTCTGGAGTGCCGGTCGCGACCACGTCGCCCGCCTCCAGCGTGAGGTAGGTGGTGATCTCTTCGATGAGCGTCGGCACGTCGAACATGAGGAACGACCGATCGCTCGACTGTTTCGTCTCGCCGTTCACACGGAGTTCGACGCTCGCGTCCGCGGGGACCTCGTCAGGGGTCGCGAGGACCGGACCGAGCGGAGCGGCGTTGTCGAACGCCTTTCCGCGTACCCAGTTCTGCTCGCGGTTCTGGTCGTCGCGGTTCGAGATATCGTTCATGCAGGTGAAGCCGGCGACGACGTCCATCGCATCGTCGGCGTCGACGTGCTTGCACTGTTCGCCGATCACGACGGCCATCTCCGCCTCCCAGTCGATCCGGTCTTTTCCCTCGGGGAGCGTGACCGTGTCGCCGTGGCTCGCCAGCGCGTTCGGCGGTTTTAAAAAGAGCAGCGGTCGATCCGGAACTTCGTTACCGAGTTCGGCGGCGTGATCGGCGTAGTTGCGTCCGATACACACGATCTTCGACGGCTCAACGGGCGGCAGCACGTCGATATCGTCGTCGTCGAGCGCGTACTCCTGGCCGCCGAAAGCGACGGTGTCGGTTTCGGGATCGTACGTCCCGTCGCGGATCGATCCGGCCGGATCACGGAATCGTGCGTGATGCATATCCGAATGATCGAGACGACTCTTAAAAAGGGTTGCCGGACCGCACCGGGGATGTTGTGTCACCGACGAATCGATACGGCGAAGATTCAGTGGCGATAGGATAAACGCCCGCCTCAACGACTCACCACGCCGTTCAGCGCCGATCGCCCGTGATCCCGAACGAGGATCCCGAGGAACGCGAGCACACCGGTGATCGCGAACGCGCCGCCGACGTAAAACACCGAGGCCATGCTCACCTCGACCATCAGCCATCCCGCGATGAGCGGCCCAGCGACGGACCCCGGCCGCCACACGAGCTCCCGAATGCCGAAGCTCGAGGCGACCCCACCGTCGTCGGTACCCTCGTCCGCAAACAGCGCCATGCTGGCTGGTTCACGGAAGGAGTCTGCGATGCCCAACAGTCCCGACAACGCGACTAACGGCAGGTACGCCGCCGGCAACGCGCCGAGGACGGGGACCGTCACATCGGCGCCGAGGAGCCCGCCGATCGCGGGTGCAAACGGAATTGCGACCGCGATCAGGCCGTACGCGCCGCCGCCGGCGAAAACGAACAGCGAACGCCCGTAGCCGTCCGAGAGCCGCCCGGTAAATAGCTGGCCGACCATGTTCGTCGCCTTCTCGGCGGTGACCGTGATCGCGACGGCGGTCGCGCCGACCGCGAGCCCCCCGGCCATCATCGACGTGCCGGCGTAGATCGGGATCCACGTTCGAACCATCGTCACGGCGAACGCGTACTGGACGCGAAACGTCGAAATGGTGAGGATCTTCCGGTTGACCGCGAGGTCGCTGAACGGGAACCCCTCGACGCGAGTCGGGTCCGAATCAAGGAGGCTCCACGTGACGACCCACGCGAGGATCATCAACACCGTGATGATCGAGAACACCGGACCGAATCCCACGGCGTCGTAGATAACGCCCGCCCCGAGCGAGCCGACGATCGAGGCCGCGAAGGAGGCCGCGTTCGCCTTTCCGATCTTGTCTGCACGGGTGCCGACGTCGGCGATCTGACCGACGAGCGAGAGGGTCATCAGCCCTGCACCGGTGACGACGACCCCCTGAAGCGCCCGGACGAGAATGAAGGAGCCGGACGAGTCGACGAGCGGGAACAGCGCGTAGACGCCCGCGCCGACGCCGAGAACACCGAGCAACACGAGCCGCTTGTCGAAGCGGTCCCCGGCCCAGGCGAGCGGGATCACTGCTGCCGTCTGCGCGAGCGTGAACCCGGTGGTGTACATTCCGATGACGAACCCGGCGGAGATCGTGACGCCGAGCACGGTCGTCGCCTGCGGGTCCAGCGTGTTGATGTAGGTCGGTAGCAGCGTCAACAGCGTGATGAAGCCGAACCCCTCCGCGAAGCGGGTGAGATAGAGGGCCCAAAACTGGGTGCGTCGGTCGGCGTTGCTCACACCCGATCGGTGCGGAGAGGTTTAAAAGTGGTTACGATTCGAAGCCCCGAGCGGCCTACCGCCGAAACAGTTCGTCGCACCGTCACGTGGAGCGAGACATAGAAGAGCCCGCCCGTGATCGACGGTTCTGCTCGCAGTGGGACCTGTCCGTGTCGCGCGTCGGGAAAGAGTGCCCACAATGCGAGGCGAAAACGGTCCGTGAGCCGCGAGTCGGAGTCGCCGCGACGGCCGCTGCGGTCTACAAGCTCTCCGCGAACTTGTCGCGGCGATACAGGTCGATCTCCTGAGCGGAGGAGCCCTCACGCGTCGCTGCGAAGGCGATCGCCTCCGCCACCTCGGCCGGCTCCGTCACCGTTCCCGGCTCGAATCGCTCTTCGAACGGCTTTCCGTCCTCGCTGCCGAACTCCGTACGGACTTCGGAGGGGTTGACGACTGAGACGGCGACGCCCTCGTCACCGACCTGCGCCGCGACGCTGTGAGCGAAGCCACGAGTCCACCACTTGGTCGCGGCGTACACCGGGTTGAACGACCGCGGGAACTGCCCCGCGAAGCTGCCGACGACGACGAGGGTTCCCTCGCTCTCTTTGAGGTGGGGGATCGCCTCGCGGGTGAGGAAGAACGTGCCGTCGACGTTCGTCTCCTGCATGGCGAAGTACTCCTCGTCGGTCATCGTCTCCACGTCGCTTCCGCGGCCGACGCCGGCGTTGGCGACAACGATGTCGAGCCCGCCGAATCGATCGGTGACAGCTTCGACGGCCGCCTCCGACGTCGCCCGCTCCCGAACGTCGCCATCGACGACGATCGCGTTGGCGTCGTAGTCCGCTTCGAGTTCACCCGCGATCGATTCGAGAGCGTTCCGCCGTCGAGCCACCAGGGCGACGTTCGCGCCCCGTTCGGCCAGTGCGTGGGCAGTCGCTTCCCCGATACCCGAACTCGCGCCCGTTACCAACGCTGTCGCATCGTCGAGAGTCGCCATGGCGAGTTGTTATCGACGACGCAGATAAAGGATCACGTCGGAAACAGGGACCGTTGATCGACCGGTTTCGCTCGATGAACGCGGCGGCCCGGGCACGACTGTACACAACGCCCGGAACTGCTCGCGACTTCGTCGCTCGCCACCGTGGCGTGAACGAAGTGAGCGCAACGCGTCACTCGGCAGTTCGTTGCACGGGCCGGGCGCGATTTGAACTACGCCCAGAAATGCTCGCTACGCTGCGCCTTTCTGGTCCACTTCAAATCTCTCGATAACCGCTTTGCTCCTCGCGTAATTGCTCGGAACAAAAGCGGGCCGGGCGCGATTTGAACACGCGACCGACGGATTAAGAGTCCGTCGCTCTCCCTAACTGAGCTACCGGCCCTCATCAGTTCGTACCGCTGTCCTGTTAAAAGACCTTTTCATTCGACGGCGCAGCCGCGATCGAATCACGTTGACAATCGGCGACAAGCGAAACGATTCCGCTCTCGATCGACAGATCTGATCTCGAGTGGGAAACCATTATCAACTCTCGTGGTGTAATACGTGTCGTATGTCAGACAACCCAATCAGCGAGCGAATCGACCGCCGGACGCTCCTCCGAGGAGCAGCGGCAGCCGGTGTGGTCGGTATCGCAGGCTGTTCAGACAACGGTGACGACGGTGACGACACCGCCAACGGTGACGACACCGCTAACGGCGATGACAACGGCAACGGTGATCCAGTAGACGTTATCCGATGGCACGCGGGCGGCACCGGCGGGACGTACTTCCCGCTGTCCGGTGAGATTGAGGGGATCATCGAGGGGACGACAGATTACAACGTCGAGGTTTCCTCGACGGGCGCCTCGGTCGAGAACGTCGGCAGCCTCGGCAACGGCGACGCCGACTTCGCACTCATCCAGAACGATGTCGCCTTCTTCGCCGCCAACGGCACGGGCCTCGAGGCGTTCGAAGGCGCGCCGATCGAGAACCTCCGTGGCGTCGCGACGTTGTACCCGGAGACGATCCACGTCATCATCAATCCGGAGTCGGACATCAGCTCCATCGCCGACATGGAAGGAATGGCGATCAACACCGGCGATCTCGGAAGTGGGACCCAGGTCAACGCGCTCCAGATTCTCGAATCCGTCGCCGGGCTCACCCCCGACGACTTCGACGAGCAGAACACCGACTTCACGCAGGCGGCCGATCAGATCCGCGACGGCGACGTCGACGCGGCGTTCGTCGTGGGCGGCTGGCCCGTCGGGGCCGTCGAAGAGCTGGCAACGACCTCCGAGATCGAGATCCTGAACATGTCCGACGACGAGCGCGAGGCCGCACGCGACGACGCTTCCTGGTTCGCGGACGACACCATCCCCGGCGGCACCTACGAGGGCGTCGACGACGACGTCGACACCGTCTCCGTCCAGGCGATGATCGCCACCCGCGAGGAGTACAGCGCCGACATCGTCGAGGACGTCAGCGAGTCGATCTTCGAGAACGTCGATCAGCTGTCGATCAAGACGGACTTCATCAACCGCGACTCCGCACAGGACGGCATGTCCATCGACCTCCACGAGGGCGCGGCCCGCTACTTCGAGTAGTGTGACCCTTTGGTCGCGGCTCTCCGGCGACGCTGACGGATCGCGGTCTGTCAGGGTCGTCCTCATTGCCGTGGCCGTGGTTCTGTTGAGTACCGCCGTCGCGACCGCCGTTTCCTCGGGTGCGCTCAACGCGAGTCTTGAGCCGCAGCCGACGGTCGTCGCCACCGACGAACAGGGCGCAGAAATCGTCGTCTCGCCGGTCACTGACGAAACAGAGATCATTCTCGAATACACCCACAGCGTCGAGCAGACGCTCGTGCGGGACGTGTACGTCGCCGCTGACGGGCAGCTCGTGTCGGTCCGCATGGAGTTCAGCTCGTTCGGCGCGGGGCTCCCGTCTCAGGCGGAGGTGACCCAACGCGATGGCCGATACGTATATGAACCCCCACGGGTTGAGTACGAGACACTGCATGTCAAGACGGGTGTGATCGCAGACCACGACCTCATCGTCGGCGGAACCCGGTACGATATCGCCGCACTCGCTGACGGCGGAGCGGTCGAAATAACGGTGCAACAACGTCGGAGGATACTCACGTGACGACGAGCACATCAACCGATTCGGGACCGACCCCGGAGGCCAAAGCCGACGCCGAAAAGGTCTTCGAGGAGATAGACAAACGGCGAACGCTCCGCGGAATCGCGGTCGTTGCGGTCGCGTTCGTCGGTATCACGTTCTCGGCGTTCCAGCTGTGGATCGCCGCCAGAGGATTCGTCTTCGAGTTCACGATCCCCCGGTACGACACGATCCGGCTCGGGGCCCTCGCGCAGCTTCAGATCCGTGCGATCCACGTCAACTTCGCGCTGATCCTCGCGTTTCTCATGTTTCCTGGATCGACCGGAAACGGCCCGATAACGCGTCGGCTGGCCGCGGTCCCGCCGCTGATTCGGGAACGGGTCGGCGACGGAGCGATCGACCGAGGCGTGAGCCGGGCCCACGACGGCGTCAGATGGGTGTTCGTTGACGCAGAGTCGAAGCGGATTACGCTGTCGGATCTCGCGCTAATCGCGCTGTCGTTCCTGCCGACGGCCTACTACGTCACGCGATACGACGAGGTAACAAATATCGTTCGCGTCCGCGGCCTCAGCGGCGCCGGAACGCTCGGCGACGTGTATCCGTGGCTCGGCTTCGCCGAGTTCGGTCCGTTCGCCGAGTACCCGTTCGCGTACCTCATGGGCGTGCTCGCGATCCTGCTCGTCTTAGAGGCGACCCGGCGCTCGCTCGGGCTCCTGTTGACGCTGCTCGTCTCGGTGTTCCTCCTGTACGCGAAGTACGGATATCTGATCCCCCGAGACGCTCCAGGCCTCGGAGCGTTTGCCACCTCGGAGCTTCGCTGGGATCAGATCGTCCAGAATCTCTGGTACACCGTGGAGGGGATTTTGGGCGTTCCAGTCGGGGTATCGGTCCGATTCATCTACATATTCATCCTCTTTGGAGCGTTCCTCGAGATGTCGGGGGCGGGCAAGTGGTTCATCGATCTGGCCTACTCGATCACCGGAACGCGACAGGGCGGTCCGGCGAAAGCCAGCGTCGTCTCCTCGGGGTTCATGGGAATGCTCTCGGGATCGTCAGTCGCGAACACGGTCACGACCGGGGCGCTGACGATTCCGCTGATGAAGCGATCCGGCTACTCGCCGGAGTTCTCCGGCGCCGTCGAATCGTCCGTCTCGTCGGGCGGGCAGATCCTTCCCCCGGTGATGGGTGCGGCCGCGTTCCTCATCGTTGAGTACACTGCGACGCCGTTCCGCGAGGTCGTCATCGCGGCGACCCTCCCGGCGCTCGCGTTCTTCTTCGGCATGTGGGTGATGGTCCACTTCGAGGCGGCCAAAGAGGGGATCGGCGGGCTCAATCGGAGCGAACTGCTCGACATCGGCCCGCATATGCGGCGCGGCTGGTTCTATCTCGTACCGCTCGGGCTCCTCTTGTACTACCTCGTTATCGCGAGGCTCTCCGTCGGGCGTGCGGGATGGCTGACAATTGCCGCGACGGTCGCGCTGATCGCGATGGTCGCCGCATACAACGAGCGCACCGGTCCGGTGCTCGTCGGCGGTATCGCCGGTGGGTTCGCGCTCTACGCCATCTCGCTGTACTACACGGGGACGACGCCCGGACAACTCCTGTACGGCGGGATACCTGCAGCTGCCGACTCGTTCACCGTGCTCGGTGCGATCCGCGAAGCGTCGACATCGCTGCCGACGGTCGTCACCGCCGTCAGCGTCCTGTTCCTCTTGACGGATCCGCGCGGGGCGGCACCGCTACTCGAGCTGGATGACACCGTCGAGGAGTCGGCCGCGTCGTTCGACGAGCGCACCGGATTCGCGCTCGCCAACTCCCGAGCCGGTCGGTTCACCGCGTTCGTGTTAAAATCGATGGACAACGGCGCTCGCACTGCCACGATCGTCGTTATCGCGGTCGCGGCCGCCGGGATCATTCCCGGTGTCATCGGCATCACCGGTTTAGGCGGCAGCCTCCGAGCGCTGATCCTCGACGTGAGCGGCGGGTCACTGGTGCTGCTGCTCATCCTCGCCGGAATCGCGTCCGTCATCGTCGGGATGGGAATGCCGACGACGGTGATGTACATCATCATCGTGGTGCTGCTCGGTCCCGTCCTCCCCGAGTTCGGAATCGCGATCCTCGCGGTTCACCTGTTCGTGCTCTACCTCGGGCTGATGGCTGACGTGACGCCACCGGTGATGGTCGCGGCGTACGCCGCCGCCGGAATCGCGAAGTCGGATCCGTTCGAAACAGGGAAGACGGCGTTCCTCCTGTCGCTGAACAAGATACTGGTCCCCTTCGCGTTCGTGTTCGCTCCGGGCATCCTGCTGCTCCGGTCGCGCGAAGAGGACGCGTCGATCATCACGATGGCCGACATCACCGATCTCGGCTTCTTCCTCCCCGAAGTCGTCGCACCGGTTATCGCGATGTTCGCCGGCGTGTACGCGCTCGGCGTCGCGATTATCGGCTACTACCACGCCGACGTCTCTCGCGTCTCGCGGGTGTTGTTACTGGTGGCCGCGGTGTTCCTTTCGGTACCGGGAATGGTGTTGTTACCGCTGAGCACAGGGGTCGGCCTGTTCGGGGTTGACGTCGCGCTGTACACCCTGACGAACGACCTGATCCTTCGAGGCGTTGGAGGAGTGATGATGATCGTCGGGCTGTTACGGAACCGACGGCGTGCGGCCACGGAGCCTGAGGCGGGTGACGCCGCCGGCTCGCCCGACGAGTCGAAGTCGGAGTCGGTGACGTCCTGACCGCACCGCTGAGGGTCGTCCATCGTTTGATTCGCGGACGAAGAGAGCGCACTCGTTAAGTGTCGTCCCGCGGAAATCAGTACCAATGAGTAGCAGCGCATCCGGATCTGCACGGACGCGATACGCGATTCTCGGCTGCGGGAGCGTCGGACACGCCGTCGCGGAGGAGCTGACGGATCGCGGGAAAGACGTGCTCATCTTGGACCGCGACGAGAGCCGAGTTGAAGCTCTTCGCGATCAGGATCTCAACGCTCGCGTGCAAGATATCTCCGAGCCGGATGTCGTCGACCTGCTCGCGGACAGAGACATCGTGTTGATCCTCGCGAGCGACGTCGAAGCGAACAAGGCGGCGGTGTCCGCGGTGCGTGAGACCGGTGGTGACCACTACGTGGTCGTCCGTGCCTCCGACCCCGTCAGCGAAGACGAGCTCCGCGACCGCGGCGCGGACGTCGTGATCAACCCGTCGACGGTGATCGCTGACAGCGCGCTACAATCCCTCGAAACCGGTGAGCTGGAGTATATGGCGCGCCAGCTCTCGGAGATAATCGAGGCGGGTGGCGACCGGATGGCGATCCTCACCCACGACAACCCGGAGCCCGACTCCATCGCGTCTGCGACCGCCCTCCAAGCCATCGCCGACGCGTTCGGTGTCGAGGCGGACATCCTCTACTCCGGTGACGTCGGCCACCAAGAGAATCGGGCGTTCGTCAATCTCCTCGGAATCGATCTGTTGGCGCGGTCCGAAGCGTCTGCGCTCTCAGAGTACGACACGATCGCCGCGGTCGACCTCGCGAAGTCGGCCGAAGACGGGTTCGACTTCGACGTCGGCATCGACATCTACATCGACCATCTGGAGGCGGACGTTCCGTTCAACGCCAGGTTTGTCGACGTGCGGACCAACGTCTCCTCGACCTCGACGATCCTCACGAAGTACCTCCAGGAGTTCGATCAGTCGCCGACTGAGGCGGTCGCGACGGCCTTGCTCTACGGGATCCGCGCCGAGACCCTCGATTTTAAACGGGACACGACACCGGCTGACCTGACGGCGGCCGCGTATCTGCATCCGTTTGCGAACCACGACACCCTCGAACAGGTCGAGTCCCCGTCGATGTCGCCGGAGACGCTTGACGTGCTTGCCGAGGCGATCCAGAACCGCGAGGTACAAGGGAGCCACCTCTTTTCGACCGCCGGCTTCATCCGAGACCGCGAGGCGCTCGCGCAGGCGGCCCAACACCTGCTCAATCTGGAGGGGATCACAACGACGGCAGTGTTGGGAATCGCTGACGACACGATCTATCTCGCTGCTCGTTCGAAGGACATCCGGCTGAACATCGGAAACGTGCTCCACGAGGCGTTCTCCGAGATGGGCAACGCGGCCGGCCACTCCACGCAGGGGTCCTTAGAGATTCCGCTCGGCATCTTCACCGGTATCGAAGCGAGCGGTGAGAATCGTGACACGCTACTCCATCTGACTGAGGAGGCCGTCCGGCGAAAGCTGTTCGACGCGCTCGGTGTCGAAGGCGGAGGCAGCGACGGCGGCAACGGGTCGTAACCCTCTCGAAGTAAATCCGTTTTTCGGCGGCGTCTACGCTTCAGAACAGTGCTTCGGACGCATCGAGAACGTGCGCCGGGCCGCCGACCGACCACACGTCGGTGTCGATCCCGATCTCGGCGATTTTGGATTCGACCTCGGCAGCGTGATCGGTGCGGGTGTTGACGTAGACGGACGCGCCGGTGTCCGTTGAAAAGTAGACGGGGACACCCGCCTCGCGGAGCTCGCGGACCGCGTTGAACACGGCGATCGTCTCCGGCTGCCAGTACACCCAGCCCGCGGGGCCGGTCATCGTCGTCGCGGTGAGTGACAGCGAGTCGTGTTCGGCCGTCTCGAAGATCCGGTCGAAGTCGCCCGCGCGGAGCGCGTCGGTCATCTCGACGAGCTGGTCTTGCACGTGAGCGGTCCGCGCCTGCATCATGTGACTCGCCGCGGCCTCGCGATGTGCCTCTTCCGTCTCCTTGTACGCCGGAACGTGTGCGGCGACGATCCGGAGGTCTTCTTCGGGATCGAACCCGTCTTCGCCCTCGCCGACATCGAGCCGGAACGAGCGGCAGTCGGCGTCGTTGAGCCCGGCGTCGAGCCGGGAGTACGCGCCGGTGACGGCCCGCGCAGCAGAGGAAGAGCCACGGCGGGCGATAGTCGAGACCTCCGGAAGCGACAGGTCGAGCCCGGCCGCCTCGACGAGCGCGAGCGCGGCGGCCGCGAAGCCGGACGACGAGGAGCCGAAGCCGATGTTCGACGGGAAGGAGTTCTCGCTTTCCAGCCGAACGGCGTGATCGAGGCCCGTCCGCTCGCGGACGTGATCGACGACCATGTCGATGCGCTCCGCGGCGCGGCCGTCGACCTCTTCGCCGCCAATTACATACGTATCCTCAGTCGCGTCGGACTGCCACTCGACTGTGGTCGTCGTCGCGGTCGGGGCGGTACAGAGGCTGATGCTGTCGTGGTACGGGAGCCGGAGCTCCGGGTCGCGCATCCCGTGGTACTTGACGAGGCCCTGAATCGGGTGCGCGCGGGCGGTGGCTTTGTCCGTCATACCTCGGGAAGCGTTCGGCGGGGGATTAGTCGTTGCGATGAGCGGGAGAGCGTAGCAGGGAAACGGTGAGAACCACGATCAGTCCGAACTCCGGAGTAACAGGTAGATGACGACCATCAGTAGCATCACGTCGATGCCCGCGATCACCGTCAGCGGCGTTCCAAACCCCCACTGCCACGCCCAGTTGCTGCTTCGGGCCGTTGCATCGATATAAATCCATCTGCCGAGCGTCACCCAGAGGACGAGCAGCGTCACCAACAAGAACAGTTCGTCGCGGACGACAGTGGCGCCCATGAACTGATAAGTCGAGAGCTGCCCAATGGAGGACACGGGGAACATCAGTGTAGAACCATTGACATTCAGGTTATAAAAAACCGATACCGCTGACCATCAGTCAACGGCCCGGCCGCTCGGTATCCGTCCCCGCGACGGCGACGCGATCGAGGGGAACCCTTTTTGATTGGTCGGTGGGTAGTCCGCGACATGACCGAGTACACCGTCGAGTTCGTCCGGACCGGCGAGACGATCGAGGTGGCCGACACCGAGACGATCCTCCAGCCCTGTATCGAGGAGGGGATCGCACAGGAGTACTCCTGTCGCGTCGGCATGTGTCTCGCCTGCTCCGCGGAGATCATCGAGGGTGAAGTGACACAACCTGCCGCACGCGGGCTCACTGATGAGGAGGCCGACGACTACGCGCTCACCTGCATGGCGCGGCCGCAGTCGGACCTCAAACTCGACCGCGGAAAGTACCCGCCGAGCATCGAGGACGAGACAGCGACGGACGCGACCGACGTCGACGGTGCAGCCGCGGACGACGACTGACGATCCGACGCTTGCGTCGTTTCTGCTGTAACGACTGGCGGCCCGACTCGCCGACGGTCACTCCACCCGCTCGAAGCGGTGGCGCACCACGTCCGCGTCGTCGTCCCAATCGAAACTGCCGCCGTGCGCGTGGACCATGCGCTCTTTGTACGCCGCTAGCGACGGCGACCCCTCACGTTTCGCGTCGGCGTCGGTCATCTCACCGAGCGTGCGGTCGGTCACCTCAGTCAGCTTGAACTCCACGCCGTCGATTTCGAAGGTGTCGCCTGCTTCCCCGTAGCGGTTCCCGCGGTGCAGTTGTGTCACGTCGCCGTCGATCGCCGCCTGCTTCACGCGGTCGTTCGGCAGGAGATCTGCCGGGTCGTTCTCGGACATAGGTGGGTTTCGGGACGGATCGAGTTATAAGCGTGGTCGACGAGGACACCGTGACGTGATCCGCGTTCACGTGAACCCTGATCTGCGAATTTCGAAGCCGGTGCGCACGGCGATCAGCACGGACGTGACCACCCTGAGGGCGCCCCGAGCCGGGAGATTCAAGATACTGCCGACCCCCTTCTTCGACGATGCGTCAGGACCACCTCATCACCGCGACCCAGCTCTCGCGGGACGACATCGAGGCGGTGCTCGACCGGGCCAAGGCGGTCGCCGACGATCCCACCGCCTACGCGGACCGGCACGCCGGGACGGTGCTCGCGCTCTGCTTTTTCGAGCCGAGCACGCGCACCCGGATGAGCTTCGACAGCGCGGCCAAACGCCTCGGTATCGACACCATCGACATGGGTGATGTCGCCTCCTCGTCCGTCTCGAAGGGGGAGTCGCTGTCGGACACCGTCCGCGTCATCGAGGGATACGCGGACGCGCTCGTCTTGCGTCACCCCAGCGAGGGCGCCGCAACCCTGGCCGCCGAGAACGTCTCGGTGCCCGTCGTCAACGCCGGCGACGGAGCGGGCCAACACCCCTCACAAACGCTCCTCGATCTACACACCATCCGCGAGAACCACGGCCTCGATGATCTGACCGTCGGGATCATGGGCGACCTGAAGTACGGGCGAACGGTTCACTCGCTGGCCGCCGCGTTGACGAACTTCGACGTGAACCAACACTTCATCAGTCCGGAGTCGCTCCGGCTTCCGCGGTCGGTCCGATTCGATCTCCACGAGACCGGCGCGCAGGTGCGTGAACACACGGAGCTAGAGGAGGTGCTCGGCGAGCTCGACGTGTTGTACGTCACTCGGATCCAGAAAGAGCGATTTCCGGACGAGAACGAGTATCACCGCGTCGCCGGCGAGTACCAGATCGACGCGGAGACGCTCGCGGAGGCCTCAGACGACCTCTCCGTGATGCACCCCCTCCCGCGGGTCGACGAGATCGCGCCCGATGTCGATAACACGGAACACGCCCGCTACTTCGAGCAGGCACACAACGGCATCCCAGTGCGGATGGCGCTGCTCGACACGCTTCTGGAGAACGCCGACACCGAGGCGGCCGAGGGGATGGAGGTGGACCGATGAGCGACCACGAGCTTCGCGTCTCGAAGATCCGAGACGGGACCGTCATCGACCACGTCGAGGGCGGACAGGCGCTCAACGTGTTGGCGATACTCGGCATCGACGGCGCCGAGGGGTTCGGTGTCTCCGTGGGGATGAACGTCCCCTCGGACCGGCTCGGCCGGAAGGACATCGTGAAGGTGGAAGACCGCGAGCTGTCACAGTCGGAGGTCGACGTCCTCTCGCTGATCGCTCCTGAGGCGTCGATAAATATCATCCGCGAGTTCGAGGTCGTCGAAAAGAACCGCGTCACCCGCCCCGATAGCGTGACCGGCGTACTGTCGTGTCCGAACCGCAACTGCATTACGAACGCCAACGAACCCGTCGAAACCCGGTTCGATGTCGTCGCCGACGGGGTCCGTTGTGACTACTGCTCGACGATCCTTCGGACGGACATCGCCGAACACATCGACGTGTGAGCTGGTTTTCCGCCTCGGACCCGGTGTTCATTTTCCGACCGCGTGCCTCCGGTAGATTTTAGCGCCCACCACCCGTTATGTCATACATGAGCAAGAAAGCGAAGCTCGTCTTGGTCCTGTCGTTAGTTGCGCTCGCGTACTTCCTGTTTGCCGGCGACAAGAAGCCGGTAGAAGTCGAGTAGCGACGTCACGGCTCACGACAGCAACTGAATCCATCTCCGCCGAATCCATTCTTCCCGAATCGCCCCGGACCCGCACTCGAACGACCACAGCTCGCTCGCGGGCGGATGCCCGCCGTTTTTACCCATCAGTCGCGTACCCACTGTCATGTACGGGGTCGTTACGCGAAACGCTGACGAGGTCGAGATGGAGCCGTTCGACCTCGGCTGTTATGAGGTTAAAGATGTCACCGGGCGGGCAGCCGCACCGCTCCCGAACGCCGTGAACATGGTGTCGTGTTTCGGCGATAACGCCGCGGCGAGCGAGAATCCCGACCTCGTTCCGGTCGACGAACGCGGGGAGCCGGCGACGCGCGATCGCGACTACTTCGACTGGGCGTACATCTGTCCCACCCACCCGGAGTACCGCGAGGGGTTACTGGAGATCATCGATGACTGTGCGGCCGAAAACGACGACGTCCGACTCGACGACGTCGGCTTCCCCCGAGAGGGGTTCTGTCACTGCAAGCGCTGTGAACGACTGTTCGCAGAGAGCGACCGCGAGGAGTGGGTCGACTGGCGCGCTGACGTCATCACGCAGTTCGTCTCCGAGGCCGCCGAACGAATTCCCGGTCGCGTGTTGCTCACGCTGTATCCGGATCCGTATCCCGATCACCTCCGGGCGCGAGCCGGGCTCGATCTCGACCGGCTCGCTGACCACGTCGACGAGTTCGTGGTTCCGTTGTACGACCTCGAGTACGGAACCACCTACTGGCTCGAAACCATCGCTCGCGGGTTTCGGTCGCGGCTCGGCGGTGACTACGATGTTCACGGGGCGCCGCCTGAGACGCCGTTTTCGCTGGAGTTGTACGCGGTCAACGTCGACGTCGATAACCTGATCCACGCGACCGAAGTAGCCGAGACGTACGCGAAAGACGTCTTCTTCGGCTACGACGCCAGCAACGCGGCCGCCGCGCTCCGCCGAAAAGACGCCGACGAACGAGACGGCGAGGTCCATCGGCCTGAGTGAGCCGCCGCCGACGTGAACGAGGGTTTATATACGAACGCGGCCGACGCCTATTCGACCGGCCGCCGGTGTGCGACACGACTGGTCGTCTCGCGTTCGCGTGAGGCGGTCACCTTTCAACGTCCGCACCGTAGCGGCGGTCGCCCTACAATGCTGAGCCGACGGCTCGTTCAGTGAACGGTCCGGTCGTCGCTCGTGTCGATCTCCTCGATCGGATCGGCGTTCCCGAAGTCGGGAGCGGGTCCGTCGCCAGGCGCCGCCCACTCGACACCGTTCTGGAGCACTTGGCGGACGTCGTCGTTGTAGTACACCGGATACGTCTCGTGGCCGGGTCGGAAGTAGAACACCTTCCCGCTGCCGCGCCGGTAACAGCAGCCGGAGCGGAACGTCTCGCCGCCGGCGAACCAGGAGTTGAACACGAGCGTGTCGGGCGCGGGAATATCGAAGCGCTCGCCGTACATCTCGGCCTCGTCGACTTCGATATACTCTCCGATACCGTCGGCGATCGGATGGCTCGGCTCGACGACCCAGAGCCGCTCCGTCTCTGCGGCTTCGCGCCACTTCAGCGAGCAGCTCGTTCCCATCAGCTTCTTGAAGATCTTCGAGTAGTGGCCCGAGTGAAGCACGATGAGTCCCATTCCGTCCAGCACGCGTTGGTGAACCCGGTCGACCACCTCGTCACTGACTTCGTCGTGAGCGGCGTGGCCCCACCAAGTGAGCACGTCGGTGTCGGTGAGAACGTCCTCGGTAAGCCCGTGTTCCGGCCCAGCATCGAGCGTGGCGGTTCGGACGTCGTGGCCGGCGTTCTCGAATAGCTCGGCGAGCACTGCGTGGATGCCGTCCGGGTACAGATCGGCGACGACATCGCTCTCTCGTTCGTGACGATACTCGTTCCAGACCGTGACGCGTGACATGTTCGCGCTCGGCCCTGAACCGACTTGTAGGCTCGTATCTTCGGTCGCCGCGTTCACTGGCGGGACCGTTGCGCGGCTGCCCCTCAGCCGAGCAGCAGCACGAACAGCACCGCGCCGGCCGCGATCGTCAAGAACAGCACGCTGCGACCGATTCCGGTGCGGATCTCGGCGTCGACGCCGGCGCGGGCAAGCGCTTCTCGCGGGTGCGTCGCCGTCCACATCGTCACGCCGGCCGTCTCCATAACTAGCCGGTCGACGGCGGCCCACAGCTCCGTGACGCCCCAGATGGCGCCGCGGCCGGCGTAGAAGACCGCCGGGTTGATCAGGACATCGACGTCACGCACGTGGTGCGCCAGCCAGCCGAGCGGGCGCTTCAGCGAGAAGAACCCGACGAAGCCCACCGTCATCAGCGCGAGCGCCTTCTCGATGTGGCCGAACTGCAGCGGGTCAAGGTAGTAGCTGTACGGGTTCGACAGGTCGTGAACGGTGTCCGCGAACGGTAGCAGATCGATCTGCGCGGAGTAGACGACACCGAGACCGACGCAGGCGACCGCGGCGAGCCCCATTCCGACGGTCTGGATCGGCTTCGCGTCGCCGAGGCCGCGATGGCCGGGCTTCGCCTCGCCGTGGAAGAAGATGTAGTAGCCGAGCTTGATGAACGACATGAACGTGCCGACCGCACCGATCATCAGCAGCCACCACAGGAGGTCGTAGCCGAACAGCAGCGGCACGTTGTTCACCTGTTCGGTCGCGTCGATCACGAGCCCCTTCGAGATGTAGCCGTTGAAGCCAGGAACCGCCGTAATCGACGCTGCACCGACGAGATAGACGAGGAACGCAACGGGCATCACCTTCCAGAGCCCGCCCATCTCCTTGATGTAATTCGAGCCGGTGCGATAGACGACGACGCCGACGACCATGAACAGCAGGCTCTTGTAGAGGATGTTGTTGAACAGGTGTGCGAACCCGCCGGCGACCGCGAACTGGCCCCACTCGCCGCCGAGCGTGGCGAGCCCGATCCCCGCGAGCATATATCCGACCTGGGCCTGGATGTGATACGATAGCAGGCGACGCGGGTCGTACTGGAGGAGCGCAAAGAAGACGCCGTAGACGGCCATGAAGCCGCCGAGGTACGCGAGCCACCAGCCGCCCTCCGGGAACGCGCGGTACATCACGTACACCGCGGTCTTCGTCGTGAACACCGAGAGGAACACCGACGCGGCGATGTGCGGCCGCGGGTAGGTGTCCGGAATCCACGTGTGCAAGAAGACGAATCCGCAGTTGATCCCGATCCCGATCGCTGCCAACACCGCAGCGGAGGCGTGGATCCCGGTCTCGGCGAACAGGAACGTCCCCGCGTTCGCGAAGTGAACGACGACCGCGCCGAGCAGGATCGTTCCGCCGACGCCGTGGAAGATCGCGTAGCGGTAGCCCGCGCGCACCGCTTCACCGCCGTACTGCCACACCAACAGGGTGCTTGTGACCGCCATCAGCTCCCAGAAGAAGATGACCGTCAGCCAGTCGCCGGCGTAGATCGTTCCGACCGTCGAGGCGACGTACAGCAGGGCGAACGAGGTGAGCCATCGCGGCGCCTCGCTCGAATAGGCGTAGATCACGGCCGCGGTCGCGAGGAAGCCGACGACGAGCCCCATCATCGCCGAGAACTGGTCGACGTTGAGAAGCACCACGTCGAATCCGATGAACATCACGTCGAGGTGTGTACCGTCTGGGATCGCGAGCGCCTGTACGAACACGAATCCGGTGGCTACCGCGGCGACCGCGTGACCGACGGCCCGCGAGGTCGCGAGGACGACCACGGCCGCGAGCGTGAGCACCAGCCACGGCGGTATCGTCGTGAGCAGCCCGTTCATGGGCGTGCCACCCCCTCAGGGAGCCGCGTATCGACAATCAGCTCGATCAGCTCCAGGAAGCCCATCTCGTAGGGAATCACACCGAGCATGACCGCGAGGCTCATCGCCGTGAGGATCGGTCCGAGCATGAACCACGTGGACTCTCGCCCGCGAAGGGCGTCGAGCCCGCGAATCCGGTCCCAGCCGCCGGCCGGCGGGCCCCCGTGGTGTCCGTGATCTTCGTGCTCTCCGTGACTGTCCTCGTGGCCGTCGTCCGTTTCGTGGGTGTCGTGGCTGTCATCGTGAGCGTCGTGGTCGCCATCGCGTCCATCCCGGTCGTCGTGCGAATCGCCGCGACCGACGCCGAACGGGACATCGGCGTCCGAGGGTCGCTGGTCGACCGCATAATCGCCGGTGTCGACGCGTTCGGCGGTTTCAGAGAAGTCGCGGCCGCTCGTGTTGAAGTCCGGACGGACCACGCCCTCCTCGTCAGTGGGAAGGTCGTCGCCACCGTCGTCGAGTTCCGCATCGGGGATGTCCGAGTCGTCCGGAACGCCGTCGGTATCGGCTTCGGAGGCGGCATCGACGTTCGCTGCATCTGTCTCGCCCTCCGCGTCTGTGACGACACCGTCGATATCGTCCTCGTGGTCGTCGCGATCATCGTCGCGATCTTCGTCACCTGCGCGGCCCCCGTCCGTCGCCGCGTCGTCACCTGCGCGGCCCCCGTCCGTCGCCGCGTCGTCACCTGCGCGGCCCCCATCCGTCGCCGCAAGCGTAGACCGTCGCTCACCGCCCATCCGGAAGTCGACGAGCGGCTTCGCGTCGTGGTCGTCCTCCGATTCGAAGAAGGCGGTGTAGATCACCGGCCAGAAGTACGCCACGTTGAGGACACCGGAGAGTAGCAGCGCGCCCACGAGGTAGTAGGCGACGGGCGTCAGCTCCGCACCCATCTGTATCCCGCCGATCAGCATGTAGTACTTGCTGACGAAGCCGGCGAGTAGCGGAATACCGGCCATCCCGAGCGCCGCGACGGTAAAGGCGCCCATCACCATCGGCATCCGCTTGCCGATACCGGCCATCTCGGAGATGTAGTCCGTGTGCGTCTCGACGTGGATACATCCCGCACAGAAGAACAGCGTGAGCTTCATGAACGCGTGTGCAGGGATGTGCAGGAGCGCGCCGATCAGCCCGTACCATCCGAATAGCCCGAGCCCGAGGATGATGTAGCTCAGCTGGCTCACCGTCGAGTAGGCGAGTCGCTGTTTCAAGTGGTCCTTCCGCAGCGCGATGAAGGAGGCGGCAGTCAGCGTGATCGCACCGATAGTCGACATGACGAGCCCGGCGGTGAAGCCGAACGGGAGCGACAGCGAGAAGACGAGTTCCGGACCGAACACGTCGAGGATGACTCGAGAGACGCCGAACGCGCCGGACTTGACGACTGCGACCGCGTGGAGCAGTCCGGAGACCGGCGTCGGTGCGACCATCGCCTCGGGGAGCCACTGGTGAAGCGGCATGATCCCGGCTTTGACGCCGAATCCGATCGCCAAGAGGAAGAACGCGAGCATCGCGAGGCCGGGGTCGGCGTTCGCGAGTTCCTGAATACCGCCCGCGGTGAAGTCGACGGTCCCGGCGAGCAGATAGACGAGGACCGTCCCTGCGAGTACGAGGACGCCGCCGCCGAACATCGTGTACGCGAGGTATTTCCGCCCGGCGGAGCGGGCCTTCTCCGTCTCGTCGTGGGCGACGAGCGGATACGTCGCGATCGAGAGGATCTCATAGAAGATGAAGATCGTCAGC
>SL_4KL_010_BRINEDRAFT_10000408_pt1 | contig 21769 bp, 21 predicted proteins | sample SodLak_010_BRINE_2_FD_10664 | JGI IMG/M metagenome (IMG submission 10664) | reverse complement strand
TGACGACACAGTCGACGAGGCAGAGCGAGAATCACTCTTGCAAGAGGCGAACGCACGAGCACACGACCAGGCCTCCTGGGTCTTCATGCACCAGCAGTTCAGCGTGTATGGTGTGAGCGAAGAAGTCGCGTGGGACCCACGGCAGGATGAGGATATCCTCCTCGAAGAGATGGGTCCTGCCCAATAACACCAGCAACCACGGCTCTTGGATAGATAACCAACCACCGGGTTTTTACCCTCCGACGTAAAAGTGGGCAGTATTCCATATGCGATTTGTCCGGTTTCTCCTCAAACGGCTGGTTCATTCCCTGTTCGTTATCTGGGGTGTCGTTACCGTCGTGTTTTTCCTTCGGTTTCTGACCCCAGGCGACCCGACAACGGCGCTTGTCTCACCTGATGCTGGTCAGGATGTCAGAGATGCGCTTCGGGAGGAACTTCGCCTCGATGAGCCAATTCATATACAGTACTTTGAGTATTTGACCGACCTCATGGTCGGTGACCTCGGCAATTCGATGGATGTCCTTGACCGCCCGGTGACGGAATGGATTTTCGGTGCACACCTCATTCGGAGCGTTGAACTCGCGCTTGCCGCAACCTTTGTCGCCGTCGTGATTGCCATTCCACTTGGCGTCATCAGCGCCCGCCGGCGACACCAGCCTGCCGACTACAGCGCCACGCTGTTTTCGCTCTTTGGGATTTCGACGCCAAACTTCTGGCTGGGGATTATGCTGATTATCATCGTCGCTGTTCCTATCGGGTTCATCCCAACTGGGAATCCCGGACCCCTCTTTTATCAGGCCCTTGGTGATGCCGTCACACAGGGCAATTTCGGTGGCCTCTGGGACTGGCTACGGCATATTTTCCTCCCTGCAATTACGCTGGGAACGTACTTTACCGCACTTATTACGCGCCTCACCCGGAGCGGGATGCTGGAAGAGATTGGGAAGCCATACGTCAAAGCCTGTCATGCCAAAGGGTTACCGGAGACGCTAACGCTGTACAAACACGTTCTTCGGAATACCCTCATTCCGATTATCACCATCCTCGGACTGCAACTCGGGACGCTCATCGGCGGCGCTATCGTTACTGAGGTTGTCTTCGAGTGGAACGGACTGGGTCAGTTGCTCATTGACCGAATTAGCACGCGAGATTGGACTATGATACAGGGAATCATCATCGTCATCGGTGTCGGCTTCGTCGCTATCAACACGATTGTAGATATCCTCTATGCGTATCTCGACCCGCAGGTGGTGAGCAAATGATTTCCGACCGCGTCAAAGCGAGCCTGAAACGCGAGTTCAAAACGAGCCGAATGGCTCAGCTCGGGCTGGTGCTCGTGTTGCTTGTCATTGTTGTCGCCACGTTTGCCCCATTTTTCGCGCTGCATGACCCGACAGAACAGCGAATCGGCACCGGTGACGGTGTTGATGACGACGATGCTGGTGTCATCGGTGACAACGATGAGGATGATGATGATGACGACATCGACCCCGGTGATGTCGACGATGCGGATGATGCAGACGAAGCGGAGAGCACCGACCGCACGGATGTCCCACCGTTATCACCAATTCCCGGCCACCAGTTTGTCGGTGAGACGGAGCAAATACAGCGGGTTGACCATGATGACGGAACGTTCGATATCGAAATCGTTGAAACAGAAGTCCATGCAGACCGTGCGTTCCCACTCGGAACGAACACGGTCGGGCAGGATATCTACTCGCGAATCGTCTACGGTGCCCGGGTATCGATGCTTGTCGGTATCTTGGGTGCAGGGCTCGCTGCGCTTGTTGGTGTCCCCTACGGACTTGCAGCGGGCTATTTCGGTGGGCGACTGGATGACGGGCTCATGCGCGGTGCCGATGTCATGCTTGCATTCCCGTCGCTCGTGCTCGCCATTGCGCTGGTCGGCGTGTTCCGTGACTCGGGCTTCCATACGACGCAATTGCCCGACCCGTTTGTCCTCGCTGCCCAATCTGATACAATCCCGAACGTGTTGATACCCAGAGCCGAGCACGTCGCCTCGATGCCCGAAAGTATCACGTTCCCGGTGACAGTCACCCTCGTCGTTGCACTCGTCAACTGGGTCTGGTTCGCCCGGATTGCGCGCGGAGAAGCCATCTCCATCCGTAACGAGGAGTACGTGAAGGCGGCCCGCAGCCTTGGTGCAAGCCATACACGCATCCTCCGCCAGCACATCTTTCCAAACGCGATGACGCCAATCATCGTGCTGGCGACGATTCAGGTCGCATTTATCATCCTGCTCGAAGCCGCCCTCTCGTTCCTTGGTTTCTCCGGGACGAACCTGACGTGGGGAGCGGACGTCGAAAGTGGCCGCGGCGACCTCGCAACCTCGTGGTGGATATCGACGATGCCCGGTATCGCCATCGTCATTGCCGTTATCGGCGTCAACCTGATAGGTGACTGGCTCAGAGATGCACTCGACCCCGGTATCGAAGGCGAAAGCGGGGGGATGTAATCATGGAACCACTGCTTCGCGTCGAGGACCTGACGACACGATTTTTCACCGAAGATGGGCAGGTAAACGCGGTCGAGAAGGTCTCGTTTGATGTGGCACCCGGCGACGTCTTCGGTATCGTCGGCGAATCCGGGTCGGGAAAATCCGTGACTGCGCTTTCGCTGGTTGACCTTGTTGACTCGCCGGGCCGAGTGACTGATGGCTCCGTTTGGTTCCGACAGCCTGAGATGGCCGAACGGATTGCTGCTGACCAACCGGAGGCAGTCGACGGCGAGATGGTCGACCTCCAGCAACTCAACAGTCGGGAACGCCGTGCGCTCCGCGGCAGCGAGTTCGCGCTCATCTTTCAGGACCCGATGAGTAGCTTCAATCCCTCGATCACCGTTGGCGAGCAGGTTGCCGAGGCGGTTGAAGTCCAGCAGCGAGCCAACGCTAATCCGCGTGCCCTCCGCTCGCGGACCCAGGGCTTCGGACTTTCCAAGTTCCTCACCACCTCGATGGTCCCGACTATCGACTATGTGAGCGATGAGGCACATGCCCGGGCTGTCGAACTGCTCGATACGGTCGGTATTCCTGACCCGGCAGAACGGGCCACGGAGTATCCGCATCAGTTCTCCGGTGGAATGCTTCAACGGGCGATGATTGCACAGGCGCTCGCAACCGAGCCGTCAGTGCTCATCGCGGACGAACCGACGACAGCACTCGATGTCACGATTCAGGCACAGGTACTCCAGACGCTCGCCGAAATTCAGGAGGAACACGATATGACGACGATTCTCATCACCCACAACNTGGGGGTTATCGCACGGATGTGTGACCAGGTNGGCGTGATGTATGCGGGGGAACTCGTCGAACGCGGAACGCTCGANGACCTCTTCGAGCGCCCAACTCACCCATACACTGAGGGACTGCTCGGGAGTAGTCCCAGCCTTGATGCTGCATCACAGCGCCTCCAGCCTATCGAGGGGAACGTTCCAAGCCTCTTCGATGACGAGATGGACGACCGCTGTTACTTTGCGGACCGCTGTCCGAAAGCGATGCACGAGTGTCTCACCAAACCCGGGACCTACGACGCACAGGGAAGCGATTCTCATAGCGCTCGCTGTTACCTCGCTGAACAGGAGTACGACCCGGCTGATGCACTTCCGGAGGGATATTTCGATGACTGAACTGATACGTCAGGACTGTTCGATGGAACTGCTGGTCAACAACTGCTCGGTCTGTGGGGTGAGTCGATGAGTACCGATATCCCGCCAGAACCACAGAGCGATGGGCGACTCGCTGGACACGGTGACCCACTTGTCGAGGTCTCCGGCCTGAAAAAGCACTTCGACGATGGGTTTTCCCTGCTGGATAGGATATTCGGTGCCGAGCAGCAAGCCGTGAAAGCCGTTGATGGCGTCGATTTCACTATTCATAAAGGGGAGACGCTCGGCCTCGTCGGGGAATCCGGCTGTGGCAAATCGACCGTCGGCGAGACGACCCTTCAGTTGCAGACGCCAACAGATGGCACTGTTACCTTCGACGGCACCGATATCACTGCGCAGGGTGACCTGACCGAGTTCCGAAGCCGGGCACAGATTGTCTTTCAGGACCCGTATTCGAGTCTCGACCCACGAATGCCTGTCGGGCGTAGCATCCGCCAGCCGCTTGACATCCATGACTGGCCACAGGACGCTGAGGACAAGATGGCTCGGCGTCAGGAGCGTGTTGCGGAGCTGATGGAGCGGGTCGGTCTCTCGGCCGACCAGCTTGACCGCTATCCCGGAGAGTTCTCCGGCGGTCAGCTCCAGCGCGTCGGCATCGCACGAGCGCTCGCGCTCGACCCCGACTTTATCGTCCTTGACGAGCCAACAAGCGCACTTGACGTGAGCGTGCAGGCACAGATTCTCAACCTACTTTCCGACCTTCAGGACGAGTTCGACCTGACCTATCTGTTTATCAGCCACGACCTCGGCGTCATCCGGTATATTTGTGACCGTATCGCGGTGATGTATCTCGGGGAAATCGTCGAGATTGCACCCGCAGAGGAACTCTTTACTAACCCACAACATCCCTACACGAAGGCCTTGCTGGAGAGCGTTCCACGGGTCGAACTGGCCGAACGCGACCGCGATATCGACCCGCTTTCGGGCGATGTTCCCTCGCCACGGAATCCACCATCGGGCTGCCGGTTCCGCACTCGCTGCCCCGAAATCATTCCACCAGAGGGTCTCGATATCTCGCAGGATGGATTCCGTGCCGTGATGGACGTTCGCGACCGCATCGAACGCCGTGAGATTGCTGCCGAGAAGGTTCGTGACCTGGTGAGCGAAGAGCTTGCTGCGGATGAGCCTGATGAGGATCATCTCGATTCGCTCGTCGTCGACCGCCTCTATTCGCGTCTGGTTCCAGTCGACCTCCCGACTGCCGTCGAGGGCGACGTCCGTGAGGCGCTCGAACTGGTCATCGATGAGGAGTGGGAGGCCGCCGGTACGCTGCTCCGCGAGAAGTATCAGTCAGTCTGTGAGACTGACCATCCGACAGGGCAGGTCGCCTGCCACTTGGTCGATAAGTAACTGTGCTGTTACCCTCCTGTCGTTGACCACCGCCCTTTTTGGTTCGGGCCGTCTCTGGACGGATATGTCTCACAATGGCGGACTCCCCGAATCGGAGTCATCACGCTGGCGAACAATTATCGACGAGGCGGAAACGCTGGCTGCTGAGCAGGAGGGAACCGAGACGCTTGTGGTCCATCCCGGCGACGTCACTCCTCGATTCGGCGATGTGTTTGGACTGGATGTCCTCGCCCCAGGAAGCGAATTCGAGGCGGTCAAAACACTGGCTGATACGCATTCGTTTACTCGCTCCCATGTCTACCGGCACGACGGCGAGGCGCAGAGCTTTTTCCTCTGTGTGTTCGAGGCAGGTCCGACTGACGATGGGTCCGATACTGACCCGACAGCGGCTCTCTTCGTCCCGATTTATCTCGGAACACAATCACTTGACAGACTCGCCCACGAGGCGAGGGAACGAAATGAGGTGCCGGTCCATGTTCGACCGCTTTCCGACGACGAACGCGCGACCTTTACTTGTACTGACCCCGACCTCTTTTTCAAATAACCATGGATGTGACCTTCGACGGCACGGTTGTCAGCGGGGATTCCGAGGCACGGGAGCGGTTCTACGATTCGCGGGGCTACGGTACGCCCCGGGATGGCGCGCTTGAACTTGCGCCGGTCGAAGCCGCTCACTTGCTCTTTCGTGGCGACCTCCGGAGCGTCACCGACAGCCGACCTGACGGCGAGGGCGAACTGGACTTTCACGACCTGCTTTCCTCCGCGGCGGTCTCGGAAGTTGCCTTTTTTGTCTACAAGGAACTCCGCGACCGTGGATTCTATCTGTCGCCTGCTCACCGGGACAAGGCCGTTGATGTAGCCCGCGCCAAGGAATTTCTTGTCTATCCTCGCGGCAAGGGCCCCTGGGACGATACTGTTGCCTACCGAGTCAGGGCAGTCAGCGAGCGCGAACGGGTCAGCGCGAGTGACCTCAAAGAACTGGCAGAGCAGGGACGGGAAACGGACACACCAACGGCCGTCCTTGCGGTCGTCGATGAAGAAAGCGAAGTCACCTATCTCGAACTCGGTTCACCGGCTATCGAGGGGACGAGTAATCACAATATCCCGGTGCTCTCTGGCCGGTTACTCTCCGACCGCGTGCTCGTCACCGACCCACCAGATGCGCTGTATCATGAAGCGTTTTACGGCCAACCGCTCGACCGCGACGAACAGCCGATTCAACTCTCGCTTGTCGAGGCGGCCTATCTGACTGGGTGCGGGTTATTGACGGTCGATACCGACCGCGAGACGGAGGGTGTGAGCAGTACACAGTCGGGACATGACGCACTCATCGAACGCGGCCGGGAGGTTGAAGGCGAACGCTTTGACCGCCGGCTTTCCACCTATCGAACGCTCCGCGAATCTGGTGTCGTCCCCAAAACTGGCTACAAGTTCGGGGCCGATTTCCGAACCTATGCGGACGTGACGGATGTGGACAACCTCGGGCACTCGGAACTGCTCGTTCGCGTCGTTCCAGCGGAACACGTTTTTTCACCCCGCGACCTGGCACTCGACGTTCGGCTTGCACACGGCGTCCGCAAGCGGATGGTCTTTGCACTGACCGGCGAGACTGTCGAGTGGCTCTCTGTCGAGCGGTTAACGCCCTGAGCTTTGTCTCTACCGTCTTATTTCACGAACGCAATAAGAGCACGTTTACCCGGTTGACCGCATCGAAATCTCTGAGTCGATAGACGAGCGTTCGGATACGTCCGGCGCCACCACGACAGAAAATCGTTTCCAGACACCAATTTCCCTCGTGGGTATGGCTTGTGGTTTTGATGATATCCTGAAACTCGTGCTGGACTGTATGCAGGTCACGAATCACTGGTTCATGTCGATAATCAAACGCAAGCGCTGCGGTCACGTCACCTGAGACTGATTCGAGTTCGGTGTGGGATTCAATATACGCCGACATTGCCTCTCGAACCGCCCGTGAACGCGACTCAAGCCCTTCCGACTGCCAGGTTTCGTCGAACTCCGCGAGAAGGTCATCGGGAATGTTGAAACTGGTGCGCATCTCTTGGTGGTGTTCCGTATGGCACCTGCATGGTGTTTGTGGTCGGGGAGTGGCCTTTTTTGATTCGTTCAAACTTTCAGCCCTGAAACGGACCCGCTGATTCAAGTTTTACTCGTGCTCATTCCGAGCGCGAGTGTATCACTGGGTTTTGTGCAGGTGGCTGTATGAACTGGAACTGACATACAAGATGGAGTGCGCGTATGCTATGAGAGGCGTAGTTTCGATCGCAGTAACGCCAGCGGTGACAGATCCCCATCGACAACGTCGGTCCGGTACTGCATGTACACCGCCCCGAGTGGTGGCTGGACAAGATAGCCAAGTGCGATGGGGAGCACTGCCTCTGTCGGGATCGCGTCGGCTGCCACGACGATAGCCAGAGCAATGGAGAGATTTCTCATTGAAGTGGCATAGATTAACGCGATGGATTGATCGGTCCTGAGCAGATACCGGCCAAGCACTGACGCGACCACAAGGATGAGTGCGTAGAACACAACAAGCGGGATGACCGTACTAACCGACGTAATGGGATCGCTCAGGATTTCAGCCGATTGCATCGCCGTGGCGATGAAGACAATGAGCATGACACCGACGGAGCTTATCCCTCCGAATATTGGTTTGAGTGATTTGAATCCCCTCTCATCGTACCGTGAGAGAAGATACCGGCGTGTGAGGTTCCCTGCGATCATCGGGAGCACGACCACGATGGCGAGTTGGCGATAGAGGGCCATCGGGTCGAACATTCCTGTCCCACCGACGAGCACTGAGAGATATAGCGGCAACACAAGGACAGCGACGAGTAAGTTCAGGGCGAGAGCGACGAGTGCGACTTCCAAGTCACCGCCTGCCAGCCCGGTCCAGGCCGCAGTCATCCCTGACGTGGGTATCAGTGCAATCATGTAGAGTCCGAGCGCGTACCCAGCGCTCCCATTGAAAAAGAGGTGAGCAAGAACCACGGCAATCATGGGAGAGATGGCAAAATTGACAAGAAGACTAAGACCGACGGGGTGAACGTGCTCGCTGGCACGGACGACTCGGGTCAGATCAATATTGATCATCATGGGATAAACCATTACAAAAAGAGCCGGGATCACAAACAGCTGAAGTTGTTCTCTCGTTCCAGCCTCGATGAACTGGCCAACAAGCAATCCGGTGGTTAATGAAGCGACAACGACAACCAATAGATTCTGTTTGACCGACGTTAGTAGTGTTCGTATCATCTGTGGGTCCAATCAATATTTCCCGTCGAAGCGATATTTGTATTTCATAATATTGTGTTTGCTGTACAAAACTATTTCGTCGAGCTGCCAGGCGAACGTTCGCTAATCAAGGCCCGACTGCGGACTACAAGCTCTTCATCTTTCACAGCATTCCTTCTATACTCCTGAGAGATTCATATCTCCCTGCAGTATCCAACTGCTCTCTCACTCGTTTGCGAGCAGTTATCTTTGCATACAACATGTCTATCAAAACCTTTCTTGCCCTGACTATCTCAACACAGTTGCTTTCGTCTTCGTGACTGCCTCCCGATGTATTACGATACCCCAGATTCGATGCTAACAGCCTTTTTGTGCTGTCTCCGCCGAGAGTCGGCTATGGATGTTGCGCTCGTCGCTGGGGTGGTGGTTATCGGATTCATCCACGGGGTTCTTCCCGACCACGGATGGCCGATTGCCGCAACTTACGGATTAAACCACTCTCGGCGGTGGGTCTTTGGGACGCTGGCCGCACTCATTCTTGGCATCGGACATCTCATCAGCAGCGTCGTGCTGGTTCTTGCGTATTTTTGGTTTAGCACGTTTGCTGAGTTCGCTGAAGGCCCCTGGATGCGGTATCTTGCTGGCACAATGCTCATTTTGCTTGGTATTTACGAATACCGTCACGGTGGCCACGGTCACGACCACCACTCTGGGGGCCATAACCATCACCCAGAGGAGCACGACCACCACCCAGAAGACAAGCATGAGACTGGCCACGGCCACGCTCATCACGAGCACCACACACATAGCCACAGTCACGAACAAACCCACAGCCATGACCATGCCGAAGACGACTCACAGGGTGGGCTTCTCACACGTCTTCGGAACCGCCTTTCGGGTGGCCACCAGCATCTCACAACGGAGGACGCAAACAGGGGATTGTTTGCCCTTGGAACAACTGCCCTTTTGCTTGGCTTTGCCCATGAGGAGCCGGTACAGATTCTGGCAATCTGTGCTGGTACGGAGTACTGTCTGGAGTTAATGTTGATTTACTCACTGGCAGTTATCGGTGCCATTTTGCTCCCAACGCTGTTGCTGATTGCTGGCTACGAACGCCATCGGGAAACGGTCGAACAGTACACACCGTACCTTCCGCTGTTGACTGCTGTTGTGCTTATCGGAATGGGGACGGCATTCATCGTTGGCGTTTTCTGAAATGAAGTACCAAAAGAGTCGGTGTTAGTAGGTTGTCTCTCGTTCCTCCTCTGATTATTTCAGCCCGGCCACGTCGAACTCAAAATCCAACTCGTCGAGTTTCTCCTCCCACTCCTCGCGTTTCTCCTGATGGTCTTCAAGGAATTCGGCCATCAACTCCGCGGCCTGTTCCTTACAGCCGCCACAGAGCCGTTCACCGTTGACACACTCCTCGTAGACCTCCGTCGCAAACTCGTCATCGTCGCCAGCGAGGAGGTAGGCATACAGTTCGTAGACGGGGCACTCATCGGCTTTGCCACCGAGTTCGCGCTGTTTTTCGGCCGTTTCTCGCCCACCCGTCGTCGCGCTTTTCACCTTGTCGTACCCCTCCTGTGGGTCATCAAGCAGGCTGATATGCGAGGCCTTGATTGAGGAAGACATCTTCCCGCCGGTGAGCCCGGTCATGAAGCGATGATAGATGGATGTCGGTGGCAGAAAGCCGTAGCCGCCGTGGTCGAGTTCGACGTCACGGGCAACCGTCGTTGCCTCCGCATGTGTCAACTCGAAGGCGTCGATATGTGCGTCGTACACTCGTTTTTCTCCTTCGACGGCATCAATTAATGCTTCAAAGGCTTCCTCGGTTGCGTTCCGGTCGACAATGCGGACACGGGGACGGAGCGGTTCCTTTCCGGCCCCACGCAACAGCGAAATAGCGTTTTCGACAGTTGTGTCGGTCGCCGCTGAGACGGTCGTCCCCTCGGCGTCAAGCAGGTCGGCAGCGTCTTCACACCGGACTGTCTCCTGTTCCCCTTCCAGTTGCTCGTAGGCATCCGCGATGACCGCTAGCTCCGCATCGTCGGCCTCGAAACTCGCGTAGGCCTCGGTGACACCGAAATACCGGACGCGAGAAGCGAGGTCACGGGCCAATCTGAGATGTGGGTCCTGGTCAGGGCCGACCGGAATCACGGTCGGGACTGGCTGGTCGAGTTGCGGATAAAGAATGTCGGCCATCTGCGTGACGACCGATTGCATGTGCGAGACGTCGGTCTCGCCGTCGAAATCGTAAATAGCCGCCAGTTCCGAGAAGTTCGCTTCGATACCCAACTCGAACGCGAGGTCTTGTACCTCTCGGTTGGTCGACTGTCGGTACAGCGTCCCCGCGTCGGGGTCGAATCCGAGCGCAAGCAACGAGAGGAGGTAGTTTCTCGCGTGCTCGTCGATTTCGTCCCATGAGAGGCCGCGGGCGCTGTGGGCTTCGAGGTCGGCCATCAACGCGTAGGCATCGCCGCCTTGCTGTTGATGCCAGATAATCTCATCGAAGACGAGTTTGTGTCCGATATGTGGGTCACCTGTCGGCATGAACCCGGAGAGGACGGCGAATGGCTCGTCGTTGGTCATCGCGTCGGCCACAGCGCGGTAATCACGGTGGCCGAAGATGACGCCGCGGCGCATCAGATAATGCGGTGAGGGGACGGCATCGAGCACCTCATCGAACCGTTCGATACCGAACTGGTCGAAGAGTTTGTTGTAATCGTTGACCGTTGCGGACCCCCACGGGTCGAGGGCAACCTCATCGCTGTCGGCCACACCGCCGTCGGTGCGGGCCTCGCGGTCGGTCCCGTCTCGGTGCATCTTGTGGGAGTCGGACGAATCGGTCGTCATCGGCTACCAATGTCTCTCGGCGAGAACCGCAAAAAGCGTTCGTTTCTTCGGTGGCACTCGATGGGAACAACTAGCTATTATTGGTACCGACTCCGAATCTCCTTCAATGCACATCTGTGTGTTCGGTGCGGGTAGTCTCGGAAGCCTTGTCGGGGGGTTACTCGCCACTGAAACCGAGGTAACGCTCGTCGGCCGTGAGCCCCACATCAATGTGATTCAGGAGTCAGGATTGCAGATAACCGGCGAACATGACCGCACCGTCCATCCACACGCGACAACGACGCCGCCAGCGAACGCCGACTTCGCTCTTGTCATCGTCAAGAGCTTCGATACGGAGGCGGCTGGAACTGCGCTCTCTTCGCTTTCCCTTGAGGGGGTTCTTTCCCTGCAAAACGGGCTGGGTAACGAGTCTGTTCTCGCTTCGCTGTGTTCAGCACCGGTGCTTGCGGGAACCTGTACGTACGGCGCTCGCCTGTCTGAACCCGGTGTTGTCGAATGCACCGGCAGTGGAGATATTGCGCTCGGCCCGGCAACCGGTGGGAGTTCCTCGCTGGCTGACCGTCTCGGCGACCTGTTTAGTCAGAGCGGACTGGAGACGACGGTTGCCTCGGATATGCCAAGACGCCTCTGGACGAAGCTTGCGGTGAACGCGGGCATTAACGCCCCAACTGCGCTTGCTCGCGTCGAAAACGGACAGCTCACAGCGGGCGATGGCCGAGCGGTCGCCACGGCTGCCGCACGCGAAACGGCGCAGGTTGCTCGCGAACACGAGGTTTCTCTCACCGATGAGGAGGCAAGCAATCGGATGCTTGCCGTTGCCGAGACCACGGCAGCCAACACCTCCTCGATGTATCAGGATATTCTGGCCGGCAACCGAACCGAAATCGACGCCATCAACGGGTACGTGGTTGAGGCTGCAAACGAACCCGTTCCAGTCAACAAGACAATTACACAGCTTGTTCGGACGTGGGAGCGGGGAAAGGGGCTCAGGTAACGAATTCCATTCATCCAACTATCGCGCCGATAGGTGTATGTGCACTGCTACCGTAGCTCTACACTCCGGCAGTTCCGTGCCGGGGGAGACAATCATGAACGGGATACAAGACAGCGTCGCAATCGTTTCGGGAGGCGGTTCAGGAATCGGACGGGCAACTGCAAAACGGTTCGCGTCGGAGGGCGCACAGGTCGTCGTCGCTGATATTGATGCCGAAGGCGGCGAGGAGACGGTCTCGCATATCGAATCTGATGGCGGCGAGGCCATCTTTGTCGAAGTCGACGTCACGGACGAAGACGACCTTTCGTACATGGTCGAGAGTGCGGTTGAGACCTTCGGCGGGCTTGACTTTGCTTTCAATAATGCCGGTATCGAAGGGGCACATGGCCGTGCCCACGAACAGCCGATGGATAACTGGAACCGGGTTATCGGCATCAACCTCGAAGGGGTCTTTCTTGCCATGCAAGCAGAGATACCGACGATGCTCGAACACGGCGGCGGCGCAATCGTCAATACCGCTTCGGTTGCCGGCATTCTCGGCTTCCCAAATCTCAGCCCATACGTCGCCAGCAAACACGGCGTTATTGGACTGACAAGATCCGCTGCTGTCGAATTTAGCGCTGATGGTATCCGATTCAACGCCGTCTGTCCGGGTGTTATCGATACGCCGATGGTCGCCAGAGCAAAAGAGGAGGACCCGGAGACGATGGAAGCAACGGCTGCTGCCACGCCGATTGGCCGACTTGGCCAACCGGAGGAAATCGCCTCTGCGGTTGTCTGGCTCTGCTCGGATGACGCCTCGTTTGTGACCGGTGAGTCACTGGTCGTAGACGGTGGATTCTCGATGCAGTGACAGCAGTCTCAGACGAGTCAACAACAACCGCTACAAAAACCGACAACTCAACAAATAACGGCGGTTAGAATGGTGCTTCCGGGCCTTCGTCGTCTTCGGTCGTGTCGCCGGGGAACGATGGGCTCATGCCAGCGCCGCCAGCCATCCCCTCGTTGCCGCCCATGCCGGTTGAGGCGTGGACAGTATTGATTTCTGGAATCTCTTTCGTCATCCGGGTTTTGATGGCCTGAATCGTCATTGGGGAGATACCACAGCCCGAACATGCGCCGCCGAGCTGGATGGTCACCTCTCCTTCTTCCATATCCAGGTGCTGAATGGCTGCGCTGCCGCCGTGCATCTGAATCTGTGGGAAGTTCCGGCGGAGGAAGTTCGTAATTCGCTCGCGAAGTTCGTTTTCGGGGTCCTGACTCTCAGTGTCGGTACTCATTGTGCGTATGAGTATGGGGTCTGGTGGCTTAGGCTTTGGGTATCCAGCAGACTGCTCTTTTGATTTGCCGGCTATTGTTGGGCCCAGTTACGATAGTAACTCCCCCTCTTTTGCGTTCATCCGCCTGCGTGTCTCTTGGTTACAACCAACATAATTTATCATTTAGATATCCATACGTATATATACGACCACTCAAATTATAGGTTGCTCTGACATGTTCAGAGTGATATAATGACGAAAGCAAATCATTCACGACGACGGTTCCTCGCTGCGGCGAGTGGTGTCAGTCTCGCCGCTCTGGCCGGTTGTATAGGCAACGGCGATGACGATGATGACGATGACGCCGGTAACGAGACCAATGGTGATGATGATAACGGTGGCAACCAAACGAACGACGATACAGACGACGATACGACCAACGGTAACGAGACCAACGGTAACGAGACCAACGGTAACGAGACCAACGGTAACGAGACCAACGGTAACGAATCGTACTGACGTCATAACCGTGGATATCCGAGTGCTGTCCCTGGCTATTGCGGCCGTTGAAAAGGCCGCCTCGCCAGTCGTGAACTGCTGCCGTCATTCCCCGTATTTTTTCTAGTACCACGCGCGATACCTGGACAGAGGAAGCTTCAATTATGCGCTCAGTTATGGTTTCGTTGTCGATTTTCCTTGGACTCTGTCAGCTAACCCTGTGGATACTTTTCGAGCTTGATACCCGCCGACGTGGAATCCGCGCTGCACGGTATCTCACTCCAGTTGGTTTGATTCCGCTTATCGGCCTCGGCATCTTCGTCTGGTATCTCCTTGATAGGGAGAGCTTCGTCGAACATGCGAACGCGTTCGACCCGGAGCAGTGAATTCAAACGTCCGTTATGCTCTTTTTTCACCGAACGGTTCAACGGTAAGCGCAGTGTAGCTATTGTCCGGAAACGAGATATGATGTCATGGCAGCAGTTGACACACTTCGTGAAAGCTGGGCGACGCGCGCCGGCTTCATTCTGGCGGCAGTGGGTAGCGCGGTTGGATTAGGAAACATCTGGCGGTTCCCGTTTCAGGTTGGGCAGGAAGGCGGTGCTGCCTTTCTGTTGATGTATCTCTTTTTCATCCTCTTGATTGGGCTCCCTGCGATGCTCATCGAGTTTACCGTTGGCCGTCGGACCAATTTGAACGCCGTCGGTGCACTCCGCAAAATCGGCGGTCGGACCTGGCAGTCCGTCGGCGCGCTATTCGTTTTCATCGGATTTGTTATCCTCTCATATTACAGCGTCATCGGCGGCTGGGTGCTTCGTTACTTCACTGGGAGCGTTACCGGTGGTTACACCGAGGACTCCGAAGCGTACTTTCTCGAGATTGCAACCGGCTTCGATACGTTGCTCTTCCATGCTATTTTTATGGCTATCACGGTCGGTATCGTTGCACTTGGCATCCAGAAGGGCATCGAACTGGCTGTAAAGCTCATGGTTCCGTCGATAATCGCCATCATGGTTGGGCTGGCAATCTACGCGGTCACGCTCCCCGGCGGGGCTGAAGGATACACCTACTATCTTTCGCCCGATTTCGACGTCTTGGCGAGTGACTGGCAATCAATCGTTCCGGCAGCGGCCGGGCAGGCGTTTTTCACCCTCTCGCTCGGGATGGGGGTGATGATAACCTACGCATCGTATCTCTCGACGGATAGAAACCTCTCTGAGGATAGCGGTGTTATCATCGGGTTTGACACCGGTATCGCCATTCTGACCGGTCTTATTGTCTTCCCCATTTTGTTTGCCGCCGGGATTGATGCCGCCGACCCCGGTGCAGGCGCAATTTTCGTCGCGCTTGCGGGTGCATTTGCCGAGATTCAGTATGGACTCGTCCTCGGTGTGTTGTTTTTCGGGATGTTCTCGATTGCCGCGCTCTCGTCTGCAATTAGCCTGCTTGAGGTTGTCGTCTCCTTTGCCGTCGATGAGTACGGGCTACAGCGACCGGTTGCAACTGCTCTCATTGGCGGTGGAATATTCGCCCTCGGGGTTCCAGTCGCTCTTGTTTCCGACGGCGGCAACCCAATCGTTATCGACCTCTACGATATCCTTGCGGCGGAAATTCTCCTCGTCACCGGTGGTATCCTCGTAATGGTGTTGATGGCATGGTTTAACCCAAAGCTGGCTGTCGACGAACTCTCGAAAGGGATTGGGCCGCTCGGTATCCTTGGCTCGCTCTGGATTTGGCTTGTCCGTGTTCCGGTCATCGTGGTCCTCCTCATCTCGCTCGGGCTTGCACTGATTGGCTATTACGAGTTCCTTGCAGACGAGTTCATCCCGTTTGTCAGGGAGTGAGTTGTAACGCCACTGCAGCACGGAGGCTGTCCCGTTCCATCACGGGAGTAGCTATTTCCAGGATACAGACGTAACTGACAGTATGTCGCACGAATCCCGATTCGAAGACCAGACAGCAATCGTTACCGGCGGCGGCTCCGGTATCGGTCGCGAGACAGCACAGGCGCTTGCGAAACAGGGGGCAGCGGTCGTCGTTGCGGATATTGATACCGACGGCGGTGAGGAGACGGCAGCACTGATTAGCAACGATGGCGGTGAAGCAACCTTCGTGGAAGTCGACGTGACGAGCGACGAGGATGTTGAGATGATGGTCGAGACGGCGGTCGAGACGTTCGGCGGGCTCGATATTGCTTTCAACAACGCGGGTGTCGGTGGGACGTTCGACGAGACAGCCGATATTTCTGAGGAGCGCTGGGAAACTGTCATCGGTGTCAACCTGACCGGCGTCTGGCGCTGTCTCCGTCATGAAATCCCTGCGATGAACGACGGCGGCGCAATTATCAACACGGCTTCGATTCTCGGCAAAGTTGGGAGTGCAGCGACGCCGGCATACACTGCTTCGAAACACGGCGTGGTTGGCCTGACGAAAGTCGCTGCGCTCGATTATGCTGATGATAATATTCGGATCAACGCTGTTTGTCCCGGTTATATAGAGACACAGATGCTCGATGATGCCGGCGTCACTGCGGACGAACAGATGCTTGAAGATGTCGTCGGATTGCACCCGCTTGGCCGCCTCGGTGAGGCCTCAGAGATTGCTGATGCCGTCACCTGGCTTGCTTCCGACGAGGCATCGTTTGCCACCGGTGAGACACTGGTCATTGATGGTGGTTATCTGAGTCAGTGACTCCGTAAACGGTTGCTTGGGCCGCAGAAAGCGCTGCATACTCGAATTGGTCGGTGGAAATCCCTCCATAACCAAATCTACGACCATCCTTCCTTCGTCAGTGTCCGCCATCGCTCTCTCCAGGTCAGTCGCCCAACAGGGCTCTGAAACGCCAACACAACCACCACAGATTGACGGTACAGACCAGCAAACACAACCAGCACCGCGTTTCTCTGCTGTGAGATGTCAGCCTCGCCGGGCTGCGAGAGAGCGCGGTTCTTCGACCATCTATATTCTGGTCGTCTTGCTCGTTGCGCTCGTAGCAACCGGCGTCGTTCTCGGCGTCCTCTTCCAGCTGGGAGCCGAGACACCCGGTGAGTTTACGATTACTGCTGTCGAGCCAGACAACGAAACTATCAACGAAAACGAAACGATAGCTGTCAGCGCAACGGTCGAAAATGCTGGCGATACCCCGACGACGCAGGTCGTCTCGATAGCGCTCGGTGAAGAGGAAAAACGAACCTCTCTCCAACTCGGACCGGGGGACTCCGAGACGATAGAGTTATCCGAGATTCCGGCGAACCAGTTCGACCTCGGAACCACGACCTACGACGTTTTGACGGAAGATGATGAACACACGGGCGAGTTAGATATCCAGAGTGACCGCCCACCAGTCTTCGAAGTCTCCGACCTTACCCCACAGAATGTCTCTATCGAAGCTGACCACCGAGAAGATGTCTCAGCGGAAATTACGAACACCGGTGGCGCAACCGGTACCCAGACCGTTGCACTCCGGTTTGACAACGAATCGTTCACCAATACGACCATCGAACTGGAGCCTGAAGAAACTGAGACGTACACCGTCTACAACGTTCCGTTCGGTACCCAAGACCCCGGTGAACAGGAGTATGGCGTCTATACGGCAAACGACAGTGAGACTGTGATGATTGATGTTCCCGAGCCTGCCGCGTTCGAAATCAGCGAATTTGAACCCGGCGATATCACCATTGAGGGGAACGAATCGCTGACGACAGGTGCCACGCTTGAAAACACGGGGAACCTGACGGATAATCGAACCGTCGAACTCACCGTCGGGAACGAGACGGTTGGCAACGAAACTGTCGAACTTGGCCCCGGTGAGCAAACGAGCGTGGAATTTGTGGATGTCGAACTCGAAGCCGGTGTTGGTGCGACAAGCTATGAACTGTCGACCGGCGATGCAGTCGAAACTGGCACGCTCACCGTTGAGGGTGACGAACCGGGCGAACTCGAATTCACCGCGTTCGAACCCGGCGATACTGCGCTCAACGACTCGCTGTTCAATGCCTCCGCAACCGTCGAAAATACCGGCGAACAGACTGTCAACGACACTGTCGTTTTTGAAGTTGATGGGGACGAACGCGCAAGTACCGAGGTTTCGGTCCCGCCCGGTGAGTCAGAGGAGATAACGCTCTTCAATATCTACGTCGGCGACCTCGATGCAGATGAGGTAGAGTACGGCTTCGAAGCAGACGATGACTCCGCAACGGCGACACTCGAACTCTCGCAGCCCTAGCGCCGGCTTTCTAGCAGGATGAACGGTCCCATCGCAAGCGTCTGTTTTGCCACCGTCGAAATTCGTAGCAATGAGACAATAAACACGACAAACGGCGCGATGCCGACGGTGAACGCCGCGCTACTCAGCCAGACGAGGTTATCGATGCCAAGCAGCGTTCCGGGCAGCGTTGTCTCGTCGACATAGAGTATCATCGACCCCATCACGAGCAGCGCGGGAACTGAGATGACGAGCAGCGCACGGGAAAGGTCTATCAGTTCCCACTGAAAATACAGCGTTTTGAAGTGTTCACGCGCTGGGCCGACGAGCCTGAGACTTTCGATAAGCGACGACAGCGCCTGTGTTATTTCGCCGGTCGGCGGCTCATCCATCTGTTTATCCGACGTTCCTGATTCGTCCCTCTGGTGGCGTTGGTACTCCTGTTGTAGCTGTCGTCCTCGGGAGAGATACCACGAGTAATTGAACTGCAATATCCCCCAGAGAACGTCAAAACTCCCGAACTGTGACCCTTCGATGTGCTCTCTGGCTGCCGCGGCCTCCGAGCGCAGATTATCGGCATAGGCTGTGATTTCTCCGTGAACATCGCTTTGCATCTCTGTCTTTGGACCGTCGAGGTCTGTCATCTCTTGTAGCTGCCTTGCCTGCCGGTCGAGTCCGTCGAGCATCGCGGTTAGAAACACAGCTGGTTCGGGTGGACTCGTCGGCTGTTCGAGGACGACATTTTCGACAGCCTGCTGAAACTCCAGCGATTCGCGCATTCGCTCGCGCTGGTCGCCAACTGCACCCAACTCCTGTGAGAGGACGAGCTGATTGATCGTGACCACAATTGCCGTTCCAGTGATGATTGCGCCAATAAACGCAGCAAAGAGGGTATCGAGGGTTTCCTGTTCCGTGGCGACTGTTCTGAGTGGTGTCAGCTGCAGGTGACTGGCCGCCACGAGCAGCGCAAACGACCCAATCAATATGACTCCAGTGAGAACCCACCTGTTCGCCCGGAGAACAAGCCACTGCTGCACTGCAGCAAAATAACTCCAGGAAGCGCTCTCAGGAGCACTCTCATCCATACGGTCTCTTCAGCGGTATCGCACAAAATGTAACGGGTGAAATAAAAAATGCGAGCGTTCGATACGTCCGTCAGCGTTCGATGGCCCGGAACCGCGTCACAGCCAGTTATCGGGTCACGACACCGTCGGCCAGCGGGTTCGTTCCGTCGAGCGTTGTGACGATGCTCAGGCCAGGCAGGTCATTTTCGTCCGGCTCATCGTTCTCATCGTTTTCATCTTCGACTTCTTCCATCTCTTCGTCATTGTTTTCCTCCTCGGATTCCTCAACATCCTCTTCGTCGTTCTCCTCTTCTTCGTCGTTATCGTTGTTGTCGTTTTCTTCTTCGTTGTCGTTCTCCTCTTCTTCGTCGTTATCGTTGTTGTCGTTTTCTTCTTCCTCGTCGTTGTTGTTGTCGTTCTCCTCTTCCTCGTCGTTGTCGTTATTTTCGTCGTCGATATCGTTGTTATCGTCTTCCGGTTCGCCGTCTGCAACACCGATAACGTAGCCTGTCACGCTCGTGCCCGCGCGGAGTTCACGCGTGACGGTCAGGACTGGTTCGCCATCGGACTCGACAACAATCTCGTATTCTCCGGGCTCGACAGCGAAGTAGTCGCTGACCGCTCCGAAATCGACATCTTCGAGCAGGGTCTCTCCATCGACCACAACGTCGACGGTCCCGGCATCTGGCGAAGCGTGGACAAAGCTCACTTCTGCTTCATCTTCGGGCGGCGTTGCTTCGTCGTCGCCTTCGGCATCTGCGATGAGGAGCGGCTGGAGTTCCGTTCCCGCGACATCCTCTTCATCACCGTTGTCGTCATCGTCGGCAGGCTCACCACCGAGAAGTCCAACGGCGAGTGCGGAATACCGAACACCGGCTTCGAGTTCGACATCCTCGACTTCGATAACTGCATCCGTCCCGCCGAACGGGGCAATTTCGAGGTCGTAGCTCCCCGGCGGTAACTGGAGATAGCCGTCGTTTGGCCCGGGTCCGAAGCGAGGATAGCTCAGCGAGCCAACCGTCGGATTGAGGTCGGGGGTCTTGCCCACGTAGACATCGACATTCGGTGCATCCGGCGAAAGATGGCCGCAGCGAAGGGCTGCAAATTCAGCATCTTCATCGATCTCTTCTTCCTCTTCTTCCTCCTCTTCTTCCTCCTCTTCTTCCTCCTCCTCTTCTTCATCTTCTTCCTCTTCGTGTTCATCTGCACTGACAATGGTAGCTCCGCTCAGCACGGCAGCGGTTCCACCGACTCCGATTCCCTGTAGTACGCGTCTCCGCGTCGATTTCGTACCTGTCATGCGTTCCAGTTGCACTGTCGCTGGATTCGGATATTGTTACACACGGCAAATTTCGAGAAAGCCAGCCGTACCAACGAGAGCCCAGTTTCGGAAGAAAACAAGGCTGGCTTACCCGCATGATTTCGTATGAAATAGGAACGCATCTCTGACTGTTTTGTGACCGTCTTGTAGCAAACGGACCGCTTCTGGGCAGACAATTGGTACCGTGGCACAGACGCTGTGTGATTCGGGTGGTCTCACAGACTGGACTCTGTGTGGTTGCTATCAGGGAATCAACTTTGTGCGGTCGCACGACACCACCGCACGAAATCTGTCCGGCCCGGATGTTTATACCCGTACATCCCCTAGCTGTCCGCCAGTGAGCGACAGGACGGCTGCCCTTGATTCGGTCATCTTCGGCGTCGATATTCAGAGCGGGGATGTTCGCGGCGACTCACCCTCCTACGCCCTCGTCGCTTTCGACGGGGAACAGCTGGAGCGTGATGTCGTCAGCTACCGGAAACTCCGCCGACGCATCGAACAGGAGGCGCCTGCAATCGTGGCGACCGATAACATGTACGAACTCGCCGAGGACAAGGACGCCCTTGTCCATTTCCTTGGCTGGCTTCCGACAGAAACCCGACTCGTCCAGGTAACGGGGGCGGAACAACCGGAGACGCTCTCGCGTGTGGCCTCCCGCCACGGTGTTCCGTACGGAAAGGCACCGATGGAAGAGGCGGAGGCAGCAGCACGGCTGGCTGCAGCCAACGTCGGCCACGAAGTGACTGCCTTCACTGATACAACCGAAATTAAGGTGTCCCGCGGGCGTTCGACAGGAAGCGGTGGCTGGAGCGAGGACCGATACACCCGCCGGATTCACGGCTCTGTCAGACGACGGACGCGGGAGATTGAATCGACGCTTTCCGATGCTGGACTCGACTTCGAGCGGGAGGTTACCGAAAAGTACGGTGGCTTTTCGAACGCAATCTTCACCGTCGAGGGGACGCCAGCCGATATTCCCGTCTCGAACGAACGCTCGGGCGACGTTCGTGTCGAGGTAACGCGAGTCCGGCGCGATGGCATCGAGTTCAAACCGCTGGCGAAACGCCGTGACCGGGTTATTGTCGGTATCGACCCGGGGACAACCACCGCCGTTGCTATTGTCGGCCTCGAGGGCGAACTCCTCGACGTGTTGAGTACCCGAACGGCCGATACCGCCGACGTCATCGAGTGGATAATCGAACGCGGCAGACCGATTCTCGTTGCCGCCGACGTCGCGTCAATGCCGAGTACCGTTGAGAAGATTCGGCGAAGCTTCGATGCGGCGGG
>SL_4KL_010_BRINEDRAFT_10000404_pt1 | contig 21846 bp, 24 predicted proteins | sample SodLak_010_BRINE_2_FD_10664 | JGI IMG/M metagenome (IMG submission 10664) | reverse complement strand
TTCTGCCGCGCCTTCTATGTGTTCTTCGGGTGTTTTTTGAAGGTCTCCGGTTTCAAAACGCTGGGTTTGATCGGCGTGCCATTCTTCGTGGAATAGTGTTGGAGCGATTTTAGCGGATAGTTGGGTGCCATTTGATTCTTCTATTATTAGTTTGCGGGTTGAGGGTATCCATAATCCATTTACACTGGTTTTAATAGGGTTGGTGTTTGCTTGGCTTTGTCCATAGTTTAGCTGTACTTGTTTAACCTTTTGAGAGGAAGGTAGAGTTTTTCTAAGGTTGTTTGAAAGTTCTTCTAGTACTTCTTCAACTACTTCGTTTCCGTAGATAGATAGATCTTCTAAATCGCCTCTGTCTAGGTCTTGGAGGTTGTCTTCGTTGATTCCCTCCATTTCTTTTGCTGTTTGTGTGTCCAGTTTTATGTCTTCTAGGTTGGGGTATTCATCAAAGTCCTCCATAGTTATTACTTGTTCATAGTAACATATAAATTTTGTGGTCTGTGATTCATTAGTTGAAAATTTAAAGAAATATAATAAGAGTAAAAATCTTGTTTAATCTAACTTCCTCGATCGGATGATAGTTCATCCTAAGCTAGTATGTATAATGAGTATTGAAGAGTTAATGAAAAATTATGGCTTGTTTTAACTTTTTCTTCTTAAAATCTTTTTTGTTATGAAGCAGGTTGTTGATGATTCTCGAAGGCCGGAGCCTTTGAGTGTAAGGGCGGAGTATGGTTTTGAAGAATATTTGGAAGAAGCAGAGCAAAACTTAGAGAGCCAAGGTTTTGGTTTGGAAGGTTTTGTTTATCAGGTTAATGCTTCTTTACCACCTTTAGAGAGTTATGAGGATGTTAAAAGTCATTTGGATGGTCGTAATGCTGTTTATGTTTTGGTTATGGGTACTGATGGTGAGGTTCGTGAGACTGAGATGGTTACGTTGGATTATGATTGGGAAGTTGGTAATTTTGATGTTTACGGCGAGAAGATTGACGAATTAATAGATAGTACGGGTTTTAGTAACCAGTTTTGGAGTGTTGGTGGTGTTAATGATTATATTGAGAGGGAAGATGCTTTTGAAGCACTGAGGAATGGTTTTCCTTTGCAGGCAACAGCTCGTATAGAAGCAGGTTTGGAAGAGCCTGTGAGTGTCGGCTGGTTTTACCGAGCACCAATGGACAACACCTTAGAATTCGGTTACCAGTGTTTTAAACGACGTGAAGGACCAAATGCTGAGGAACTAGAAAATGAAGAATTATTAGACGAAACACTGTCCAAAATTACTGGACAGAACGAGGAAAAACGCAACGAACACTACGTATCTTCTGAGGAGCAAGAAGTTTTGCTTGATCTAGAAGAAGAGATGAGAGAACTAAATATAATATAAAGTCTGTTTGTTTAGTATAGTGTTTTTTGGAGATCCATGTTGTCGTTGATTTTTGGTGTTGTTAGTATTACGTTGGTTTCTGTTGAGTGTATTCCTGGTGTTTTTTGAAGTTGTTTTATGAATTGGTTCATGTTTTCTCGGTTTTGGAATCTTGAGATTAGTAGCATGTCTGTTTTTCCTGTTACTTCGTAGAAGGATATGACTCTTGGTTTGTTTTTGAGTGTTTCTGCTGTTTCTGGTATTTTTTCTGATTTTGCTTTGATTGCGATCATTGCTGTTAGGTTGAATCCTAGTTTTTCGTAGTCTATGAGGGTGTTGAATCCTTTGATTATTTTTTGTTCTTTCATTTTTTTGACTCGTCCTGCTACGGTGGATGTAGCTAGGTTTAGTTCTTTTGCTATTTCGCTGTATGGTTTTCTTCCGTTTTGTTTGAGTTTTTCTAGTATTTTTATGTCGGTCTCGTCAATGTTTTGCATAATTTTTTGTTAACCTGTTGTTTGATAAAAAGTTTTACGATTTTAAAGGTTTTAAATGCTAAGTAATTGTGTTTAATTCATGGTAACGGGAAACACTTCCGAAGAATTCGAAACTGAACTAAACCTAGACTTCTCAAAATACGCAAGGCACTTTATAGCTAATGAAGAAAGATACACTGAAGAAGAAGGATTCTTTTTCTACCAGATACAAAACGGCTTAGAAGAAACACCAAGAGCAAGCGAAGTATACGAAGACCTAGAATTAATGGCAGAGTATGATATTTTAGAAAGAGAAACAATCGGCAATGTCTCGAAAAAACCCAACACAAGATACCGATTAAAAAGTGATGAAGAACTTACCAAAGTTGAAGAATACGCACGCAACACAAGAGACTGGGTAGAAAGCTATACAGAATCACTCAGACAAGTTATACCGGCTGCGGAAGAAAAAGAAGAGCAAATTTTACTACGTTAATAAATCAAACATGAGACTATTTGAGGCTAGTGCTTAGATGCCCTCCAAAATTATTTTTAACATGATTCACTCTTTCAGGCATACCGCGGTCTTTTCGAGTACCTTCCACATAGATCTCACCCTCGGAGGTCAGGTTTTCTACGGTTTCACTAACTTCTTCAGGGCTGTTAAAGTAATAGAAAACGTTGTTTGTGAAAAGGATATCGCTATTTAATTCTAAGTCTCGAGCATCCTCTATTAAAATTTGGTCTGGTCTTTCAACAGTCTCTATTTCCTCTAGAAGTCTTTCATGTGTAGGATCTGCTGAACGAGCTGATTTGGAGATTTTGATTTGATCATCTCTTGTATTTGTGGCATGAATGTACATTCCTTCTTCCATTGCATGCTGACTGTGGCTTCTTTCTTTTAACTTGTTCATTTCATATATGAGTGAGTCTACAGGGTTCATGAATTTGTGGCTTCTTGGTTCAGGCGAAAGACTTCTTAGTTCGGAAGCATCGACAATGTTGTCTTCATAAAACTGTTCTTCAGCTCTATCTAAGGTTTCTTCAACTTTTTCGCTATAACCTCCTGGAAGGTAACTATCTTTGAAATTGTTCAAAAGTCTTCTGGCAATGTTTCCGTTAGTGTTAAGGAAATTTGATTCTTCCAAATCACGTGGTAGGTTAGGATCTTCTAGACTGCAGGAATGAATTTCTTCTGCTCCGTATTCTGGTTCCATGAAAAAAGTTTTATCGAGGAATTCGTCACTAAATAATTTTTCTTCTTGAACAAAGTCTCTGTGTTCGTTTTTGATTTCATTGTAGTGTTTTTTATCTATTATGGTTTCTCCTAGGTCTTCTTTCTCTCTTGGGAAGTTGAAAAGATATTCTACAATTTTTTCGGGCTCTGTTTCATTTTCTAGCTGGTAGCCTGCGAACCTGTGGGTGTATGCGGCTATTGGATCTATTTCTATGGCTGTGACGTTGGCTTCTGGATGTCTTGCTTTGTAGTCGTGTGCGTATAAGGTTCCTCCTAGAAAGGTTATGTCTCCATCAAGGTCTGCGCCCATTTCTTCAAACTCTTTTTCTGCGTATTCTAAATGTTCTTGAGTTTGGTTCGGTAATTCGTATATCGCACAATCAGCCATATTGTTACTATTAACAAGTAACAATAAATATTTTTTGGTATTAAGTTGTTCAAAGATGAAATGTTTTTAACGTTTAGTAGTAACAGTTCTTTTGTTATGCTCGGTCCCGACGAAAACTACGTAAGAAGCCCATTTTTGAACCCAGAATCCATAAACTATAATCCCAGAAACTTAGGAGAAGAACTAGAACAAGAACTAGAATCAATGGTATCTGGCAACTACAAACCCGAGCATACCGACACCAACTTACGCCACTACAGTTTCGAAGACTCCACACAAAACGCTAACCCGTCCTGGTGGCGACCCCGAATAGCACTAGAACTAGAAGTAAATGACACAACAGTTGAATCATGGCTCAAAGAAGTAGAAAACGGCCTACAAGAATCTGAAAACTACAGCCTAACTCGACATAATCATGAAACAGATCCGCTCACTGGAGAAACACCTCAAACAAAAATCGTAATCGGCGACTACGAACAAAAGAACGAAAACGTAAGAATACAGACGCCAGAAGACGAACAAATCTTAAACTCAATAGAAGCTGCCAAAGACTATCTAAACGAAAACACAGTCAAAAGAGAAGTCCAAGAAAACATGCCAAGCTACAATACTGAAAGAAACGGTTTCAAAGTCAACGTTGATTCCGATCTTTCAACAGGCTTCTTCCAAGCTAAAGTACAAGTAGGTCCTGACGAACACAGCTCAGAAATCTGGATGCCTTACGCCGACAATGAAAAAGCACTTTTAATCGGCACACCTTCACAGTTCAGCCCAGAAACAGAAAGCAACGTCGTACCAGTACAAGGAGAATCATACACAGGCGACCCACTAACCGACGCAGTAGCAGAAGGACTAAGCTACTTCCTACCATTCGAAGGAATACAACAACCCAAAGTAACCAGCGAAGCAATAGATTACAGAAACGAAAACCCGCTAGACAGAGAACCCTACACACAACAAATAAACCCAGATTCATGGGAAAAACTAGGAGAACTGGACCAAGAATACCAGAAAAGAATCAAAAACAAACTAGACCAAATATCACTGAACCCAGAAAAAACACCTCTAGAAAAAAGAGATACCGGAAATGTAGACCAGATAGGAAGCGAAGACATCTACATCAAATGGAACAAACACGATGAAAGCCAGACAGTCAAATTACTAGACATAATGGAAAGAAAAGACGCCTTCGAATTAAGAGGGGACAAAAACGCAAGAACCTAGAAAAGAAAAAAGTTTCTTGGCAGATAGAAGAGTAAGCTAATATAATAATTTCTTCTAACAAACCAAAACCTGCTTTTTATTTATTAAATTTTATGTGAGAATAGTTATTCTGCTATGGATTACAATCCGCAAAATGTTGTTGTTATGGGAGAAATACAAGGTAATAAAACATTAGAAGAAGGGATTAGAAAACTTGTATGGGATATAGAAACTACAGAAACTGAAGGAGTAAGCGAATGGGGATGGAGCGATGATCCTAACTATGTATCTGACTATACTATCGTTTTCGAAGACAATACGGGCGGATGGATAGGACCGGAAGAAAACGAAATGATTGGCTATGCCTACGCACAACCCGTAACAAGCTCTGAAACATTAGATAGGCTGGAAGAATATGAGAGAAGAAGTCTAGATGAATTAGCCGAAAAAGAAAAAGAATGGCAATACAAAGTGAATACCGCACTAATCAACCCCAATAAAAGAAGATTTGATGGCTTCGAAGATTTATTTGAAAAAGGAAAAACAATCGCGGAAAACAGAGATGTGGAAGCAATTGCCAAAATATACTCTGACCAAGAACTAGGCTTCTAAAAAGCTAGTTCAACTTTGTTATCTTAACTTTTCTTGTACGAGGACCATCATTTTCAACAAACAATACGGACTGCCATGTTCCCAAATCTAATTTTCCATTTTCATACGGCAATGTCACACTGCCGGATAAAAGCATTGTCTTTAGGTGGGCGCGCGCATTATTGTCGATTTTATCGTGCTTATAATCTTTATCAGGAACATTTTCTTCTAAAAAATCTTCTAAATCCTCTAACAAGTTAGATTCTGCTTCGTTAACGGTTAATCCTGCAGTTGTATGCGGAACTTGTATAATACAGACACCATTTCCTTCCAGTCTTTCTTCAATTTCACTGGTTATGTCTATAATTCCTTTTTCAGGAGTAGACAATTGAAATTCCATACAAAGTTATTTTTGCAAGAATATCCTTTATCTTTTATTCTAGAAAACAAGTTACATCAAGACCAAAAAGTTGATAGATTTTACAGAAACAGATAAAGAGTTGAAAAACTTAATTGATGTGTATTATGTCTGAGAAAGTATTATTTGAAATAGAAAAAGATATGAAAAACACTGAAATTGCAAAATACTTGCGTGATATAGCTGAAAAACTTGAAAATAAAGAAAAAATAGTCTTAAAATCAGGAGACCAACATACAGAGCTAGCAACTGATAGAAACGCAGTCTTTGAAATAAAGGTTGAACAAGAGGATAATGAGGAGTCAATAGAACTAGAGATAGAATGGAAAGAAGGTAAAAAACAGGACTCAGATCTGGAAATAGCCTGATCTTTAGCTTCCTTCGCACTTTTTTCTCTTTGATGATTTTCTTGCTTGCAGTATATTACTATTTTCTCGAAAATAATTGATAAAAAAAATTATTCGGTAAATCAAATCAATCAATAATAAAATCAGTAAGTTAGGATTAACTAATACGATAGAAGGATGGTTCGCCTAGTTTTACCTAATCAACTATTCTATAAAGAATATGATGAAGAGATAGTTTTAGTTGAACATCCGAGATTTTTTACTGATTACAACTACCATAAACAGAAATTAGTCTTACATCGAGCGTCTCTAAAAAAATTTGAGAAGGAAATAAGCAAAGTTATTTGTTATGTGAGTTATGATGAAGAGTTGGATCAAATATTTCAAGAGAACGAAGAAATCATTATTTACCGTCCAGAAGACCATAGATTAAGGAAATGGATACAGGAAAAATGTAAGGAATATGAGATAAAGTTGAAAATAGAGGAGTCTCCTTTATTCTTAACAGAAATGAGCTGGAATCGCCAATATTTCCAAGATAACAGTTATTTCCAGCTATCTTACTACAAAAAACAAAGAAAACGCATGAACGTTCTGATAAATGATCAAGGAAAACCTGTCGGAGGAAAATGGAGCTTTGATCCTGAAAACCGTGAAAAAATACCTGAGAACCACGAAACTCCAGAAATACCAAAATTTGGTTCTGATGAAGTTGAAGATGCTAAAGAATACGTAGAAAGTAACTTCTCTGATAATCCTGGTAGTCTCGAAAACTTCAATTACCCAACTTCTAGAGACCAAGCTCTGCAAAATTTAGAAGATTTCCTGGAAAAAAGGCTTGAAGACTTTGGAAAGTATCAAGACGGGTTTGACAAAGATATTGATTATGGTTACCACTCTTTACTATCTCCTTCGCTGAATATAGGTTTAATAACGCCTAAAGAAGTGGTGGAAAGAACTCTTCAAAAGCATGAAGAAAAAGAATATCCATTGAATTCTCTGGAGGGTTTCTTAAGACAGATTATAGGTTGGAGGGAATTTATCAGAGCTCTTTATCATTTAGAACCAAAAATGAAGGATGAAAATTTCTGGAATGCAAAAAACTCTATTTCGGATAAATTTTATGCTGGCAAAACTTCTTTGCCGCCGGTGGATGAAGCAATCAAAAGAGTTGATAGAAATGCTTACACTCATCACATTGAACGTTTGATGGTTCTTGGGAATATTATGCTTCTTTTAGAGAAAGATCCGGATGAGGTATACCGTTGGTTCATGGAGATGTTTATCGACAGCTACGACTGGGTTATGACACCAAACGTATACGGTATGAGCCAGTACAGCTACACTGAAATGATGACAAAACCCTACATTTCCTCCTCAAACTACATTCAAAAGATGAGTAACTATGAAGGGGGAGACTGGGAAAAATACTGGGACGGTCTTTACTGGGATTTCATACAAAAACACGAACAAAAAATATCAGAAATTCCAAGAATGAGCTTCATGACCTCAACTCTGAAAAGAATGAATCAAGAAACGATAGAAGAACATAAAGAAAATGCTAAAGAGTTTAAACAAAAATTAAATATATAATTGTTGCTTAAATTATTTCATAAATGTCTTCACCGCTTCTTCTCCAACTACGTTTTTCCTCCTTCGGATAGCCTATGGGGAAAAGAAGTATAGGTCTTTCACTTTGCTTTAGATCGAGTTCTTCAGATATTTTCTCTTGGCTAAATCCTCTGACTGGACAACAACCTATACCGTACTCTCTACAGGCGAGCATGAAAAAAGTTGCAGGTATGATGGTATTTCTAGTCAACCAACCGGTCATAAAATTATCGCCCCTATTTTTGTAGTCTTCAAACATCTTTCTAAGGTTCTTTGCCTTCTCTTTATTCAAATCTTCGTCTTTAATTTTGTTCTCAAGAACCTTGTCGGCATTGACATCTATCTCCTCGTCACCTATTAGTACCACAATTTTGTCCGCATACCTGACCCAGCCGTTTACAGGCACAACTGATCGGGCTGCTATTTTCTTAGTTTCTTCTGAATCTAAAACTATGAAACGATAAGGTTGTAAATTGAAAGCAGTAGGTGCTTTAGTAGTAAGCTCGAATATCTCCTTCAGTTTATCTTCTTCAACAGGTTTATCTTTGAATTTTTTTACAGATGACCACTTGTTAAGAGCTTCTTTTAGATCCATTATGTTGTAGGAGGATATTCTTCTGGTTTTAAATCTCCTTCCTCTACTAACCGATATCTAGAACAATATTTTCTCATTTTTGTTTCGCCACAAGAAGGATTTCTAGCAGTACAATGGTTTTTACCATGTTCTATCATTAGCATATGAAGAGAATTCTTCAATTCATGAGGTACAATTTCGTTAAGTATTTCATGAGCTTTCCCGTTTGATGCAGAGAAAGGAACAAGCCTAAATCTTTTTGAAATTCTCTCAACATGAGTATCAACAGGCATCACATTAGCATCAAAATGAAAGTTTAGTAAAACGGAGGCGGTCTTAGGTCCTATTCCTTTAATATTTTCTAACCATTTTTGTGCTTCTGAATCTTCAAGTTCTCCAAGAAACTCTACTGAATATCCGCCTGTTTCATTTCTCAAAGCTTTCAGTGTTCTTTGTATTCTTTCAGCTTTAGTAGTAGGCAGTCCTGCTGGTCTGATCACTTCAGCAAGATGATTTATCGAACAATTTTCAATTGATTGGTAGTCGCGAAATTCTGTAAAAAGATTCTCAGCAGCTTTAGAAGTGTTCTCATCAGCTACATTCTGAGAAAGAATTGTGATCAATAACTGTCTGACGCCGTCTGAGCTATCATGCCAATCTTGTTCTCCATAAATATCTAACAAATTGCTGTGGATATTTCTTATCCGCTTTTCAGACTGTTTTAGCTCCATATTAAAGAAGCTGTGTCTTAGAGTTATTAATCCTTTCTGTTGAGGTCGGAAGGTCAAAGTTTATGGGATATATAACCAAATCTTGTGGTTTATCCGGTAAATTCATTAAAAATAACCTTTATCTGGTCTCTAAGATAATAAAAAAGCTTATTTAGCCATTTGTTTGTCATTAATTATTTATTAAGTCCTCTATTTTTCTTTTTAGGCTTTTTTCAATTATTTTAGGCTCGTAAAATACCTCAGTATTTTTGGAATTACTTAGAATTTCTTTTTGTTCTTCAGAGTCTGTTAAAACAATACTTTCTTCGTTTAAACTTGCTATGTGATTGATTACTTTGTCATGGGATGAAGTACAAATAACAAGTTTTGATTGTTTTAGACCAGCTCTTTTCCATGTATTGGAGTTCAAAAGATCTCCAAAAACTGTATTGTACTCTCTTTGTTTTGCTTTATTCAAATTCTCTTTGTTATAGTCAATTACGATAAATTCTATATCAGAGTCTTCTAAAACGCGAGCCACTTTCTGGCCTCTAGTGTCGAATCCTGCCACTATTATATGGTTGCTAATTTTTGTGTCTTGATTTTTCGTTTCTGCACTTCTTAGAGATCTAATTGTCTCTGCAGTTCTTTCAAAAATCTCATCGTTATATCGGGTAATTAGGCTTACGAATATCATAGATGCAGCAGTGGTGAGGATTATCGCCTCTAAAATATTGTTTCCAATTAAACCCTCAAAAAAGGCTATTAGTGCTGCTGCTAAGGCAAGTTCACTGGTCTGCAGAAGGTTTCCTGTTGTTTTGAAAGCGGTATGAGAAGAATGGTTGTCGAGAAGCATCGTAGAAAATATTATTATTGCTCTTAATCCAATAATAAGGCTTAGTAGTGTTAAAGCAGTTAGTAAGGTATTATAGCTTGGTAAACTTACTAATGCACCTAGCCCTACAAAAGCAATCACGCTGAAAAAGTCCTTAATTGACTCAAAAGAATCTAGGAAGTCTTCGGTCTTTAAACCTTTTGAAAGAGTAAGACCGCCGATAAAACAAGAAGCTATAATGGATATTTCTGTCGAAGATCCTATTATAATTGATGCTCCAAGTATTGATACAAGCAACAATAATCTGAGCTCTTGAATTCTAATTAGGCTTTGTAGACGTGATGATAACAGCTCTCTAAATAAAAGAGCGAATATAAGCAGGCCGGATGTTAAAAATAACACAGTGATTCCTTGAGACAGGGTGCCTACACCTATTACAGAAATTAGTATGACACCTAACATGTCCTGTACTAGATTTACGCCGGTTGAAATCTTTCCGTGATGTAAATCAGTTCGCAAATTTTCTTCAAAGAAGTCTGTTCCAGCAAGTGTTGATGTTAAAGATGCGGCCAATCCCAAGTAAAGGCTCTCATACACTGTTAGTTCAAATAGAGAATAAAAGATGCTGAAGCCTATGGAGAAAACAAAAAGTATTTCTATGAGAGAGATACTCAAGCTGTCTGCGCTAACATCTTTAAAGCCATCTAAATCTGTCCTTAAACCTATATAGAAGGTTAGGAAGAGCAAACCAATGATTAAAATTTCAGAAAGTTCTTCAAGACTAATGTATTGGCTAATAACTATGCCGCAAATTATTAAGAAAGGTATTAAAGGAAGACCAAATTTTCTTGATATTAAGGAGGCAATAAATCCTGAACTAAATATTAATGCAAGTATAGTTAGTATTTCAATCATTGATATTTGTTTCCTCCATATTTTGTAATTTATTTTCGACTATTTTTTCAAGTTCTTCTCCTATAAGCATTTCTTCTTCAAAACAATGAATATCTGAGCTATTGTTTCCTTCCAAGTGCTTTCCTTTCACAAAAAGAGTGCAATCATTGTCTATTTCATTTTGAACCTCTTTATGAAGACTCTCATCTGATATATTAACCATCACAAAATCTGCATTTTCTATGCCCAGATGAGATCTTAGTATATCGTGGTGTACGTTGCCAAAAACAAATTCTATATCCTCTTCATCCAGCTCTCCTAGAGAAGGATCATCGTCCACAATAGTTACGTCTCCATAATTTCTAACAATCAACGGCAGTATTTCTTCAAGGCCTTTTTCGTAACCTAGTATGAGAGCATGATCTTCTTTGTCGCTTTCTAAAGTGTTTTCGGAGAATAAAAAGTTACGGATTTTGTTGTGATTGATTATAAGGTAACTAGATATACTCATAGTTATTATTGCTACTAGAGAAATCATTCCTACTTCTTCACTTGTTAATAGCCCGGCAGCGGCAGCTGTACTAGCAAAAACTAATGAGAATTCGCTTGTTTGTGTCATTGTTATTCCTGAGGCAAAGGAAGTTTTTCTACTGTAAAAAAGATTTGTAAGACCAGATATTAACACAAATTTACTGAATATAAGCAGTAATGCTAATACAATTGCTTCTTGCCAGTAATGTAAGAAGTCTCCTACTGACAGGTTCAAACCAAAATTAAGGAAGAAAAATGCAATGAAAAAGTTCGTAAGCGATCTCATCTCTTCTCTCAGTTCAACTGAAGTTTTTAACTGGCCCAGACCCAAACCAGCAATAAAAGCACCTATTTCAATACTCATTCCTGACAATTCTGCAGCCAAAACAAAAATGAATAACCAAAAAATACTTGTGATAAACAAAGGTATCTTTTTAACTGCCATAAAATTAACAAGTTTTGGAAGGACTTTTCGAGAAGCTAATAATGTTATAGGAATGGCTAAAAGCAGAAATATAGCAGAACTTATTATGCTTTCTAATGTTCCTGCTGCTTCACCAAAAGAAGTTAATATTATCATTAAAAGCACAACAACAATATCCTCAATCAGCAGATTACCTGTATTTAACTTTCCAAACTGTTTAGAGAGCTCGTTAGAATCGTTGAGAAGCTTTATGACTACTGCAGTTGAACTGTACATAAAGGCAAGACCAAAAATAATAGAGGATTCAAGGCTGAAGCCAAGAATATAGGAGGTTACAAATCCTAGTGAAGCTAGAAAAATCATATTAGCTAAGGATATGCTTATTATTGGTTTTATCATATGTTCTATATCTTTAAATGATAGCTCTAAACCAACTAAAAACAGCAAAAACATTAAACCAAATTCTGCTAGGATTTCAGTAATTTCGGAGGGTTCTATCAACCCCAAGACGGCAGGACCTACTAATAATCCTGCTAACAAGTATGCTATGAGTGTGGGTTGTCTGAGGTAGTTTGCTAAAACACCCATTATTGTGGCGGCGACTAAAAGTATTACTATGTCAAAATAAGATGCTGGAATCATTATTTGAGGCACAACCTTTCTTGTATATCAAATAATCGGGCTCGTTGATAAAATAATTATCAAAAATAAAGAAAAAAAGTAGTTTTTTAATCGGTTTAAGCGATTACATTTCTTCTCCGGCTTTGTGGATTAGATACATGTCTAAGAATCCGTAAACTTGCTTACAGAAGAACGGTAAAATCACGAAAGCTAGAGATGTTTCAAATGCACCTAGCATTCCTGGTCCTGCAGGATAAATGGTTTCGCTTAGATACCATGCTAATGGGTATAAAGCGAAGAATACTGTTATGTATCCTGCTAATAGTTTGTACTTCTTAGCTAGTACATCTGATGTTTCCTCAGCAATCTGGCGGAATGGTCCCCAAAGTAAGTAGGCTACACCAACTAATAGACCACAGCCAATCCAAAATGCATAGGCCGGGCTAGCTCCTGTTTGTTGAGAAATTATTCCTGTAACCACTAACATAAACTGCAGTCCCATAAGAGCTGCAATCAGATCGTAGTGGTTTTTCTCTGACTTGTATGTTGCTGTCAGTGCTAGGGCTAGCACGATTAGTGGTGTTGAGATCATCCAGTCAACGTACCATGCGAAATCGCTTATTAGGGTCTGGCCCTCAACGAAATTGAGGTACATAAGTCCAGACCATGTCACGATGAAGAAGTGAACTATTGGGAATCTTCTTGGTACGTTGTCCCATGCTCTGCTGAGGTAAATGAAAGCTAAACCGCTTAGAAAGGCAGTTGTAATGTATGCCCAGATGTAAGGGCTACTGCCGGATGCTGCAATAGCTTCGTATACCATGATTAAACTTATTTTATGATTTCAAATAAATATATTGTTTTTCTTACATGTTTGAGATGATTTATAATATTCCGCAAGTCTTAGTACCTGTCTCTTCAACTTCTAGATGATATTTTAGTTCTAATTCTCCTGAATCATCTAAATCGGTTTCTCTTATCCTATCTTCTTCTCCGGACTCTATAGTAGTTTGACCCTCACTTAATAGTTCATCATATAAGAATACTTCATAAGATCCGGATATGGCGGTATCTTCGTCTTCTTGATCTTCAACTACTATTGTAAATTCATCGTCTAACTCTACTTCTTGTTCTTCAAAAAATATGTCGTATGATCGTCCTCTTCGGCTCCTACAAACGCTAATGAAATTGTTAATAGTGCTGTAACGACTGCCAGTTTTTTGTTAATTCGCATAATGTATCAAAAATAATTTTTAACCTATAAAAACTCTTTTATTTAGGTTTCAAATTTTCGGCCGAGAAACAACAATTCGGATTCAAAATCTTTTCTTTTTTTCTAAGTAGGTGAACGTTTTAGTACCTTTTTTAATTGTTTAATCGTTTTTACGATTCTTCAACAGGTTAGATAAATTTTATGCCTTTCAAAAGTTTTCAGATAACTATATAAAGCCTTATAGCAAAGTTAAGATGCCGAGATAAAAATGGAATTACTTAAAAACTCTGAAATAGATTTAATATGGACAGACGACCAAAAAGATATTTTAGATCTATCAAAAATGGCTATAGAACGTCAAAACGATGATTTTAACATTATTACAACCACAAATCCTGAAGAAGCACTAGAAATATTTGAAAAAGAAGAAGTCGATGCAATAATATCTGACTATGACATGCCGGAAATGACAGGAGTCGAACTTCTAAAAGAAATCAGAAGTAAAGATTGCAACATTCCATTTATACTTTATACCGGTAAAGGAACAGAAGAAGTAGCAAGCGATGCGCTGAACGCTGGTGCCACAGGTTACTTCCAAAAAGAAGCTGGCCTAGACCAATATAAAGTTATATCCGAAGCAATTAGAAACTCCGTCGACCGCTACTTTAATCTTGAAAGATCCTCAGTATTTGGCGAAATAGTTGAAAATATCGAAATGCCTGTTGTTGTAACAGATACAAACTCAAAAATTGTCTACACTAATCCAGCGTTCGAAGAAGTAACTGGCTATTCACTAGATGAAATTTTAGGAGAAAACCCTAACATATTATCTTCAGAATACCATTCAGAAGAGTTTTTTGAAGAAATGTATGCTGCTCTGAATGATGGAGAAGTGTTTGAAATTCAAGATATGGTTAATTTTGATAAAAATGGTGAAGAGTATGTTCATGATCAATTTTTAACATCTGTAAACGTTCATGGTGAGGAGCCAGATTATTTCGCAGGCATATCTACAGTAAAAAACAACAGGTAGAAAGTTGTTAGCCTTCTAAAAAAATCTATGTTATTGAGAAGATACTTCTCGATTGAGACAGCAGTACTGAGAGCTAGCCACAATATTATTGTTTATACTCCGGTTAATTCCAGTTTATAGAGGTCTGGCGATAGAGTCTTATAATTTGAATTAATCTTATTTTTGTACGAGTTTGATTGAAATGATTCCTTTTGAACGTGAAGTTAGTTTAACCGAAACTGAAAAGGTTGCTGAAGAAATTTTGGAAAGTAATTGGGACTATGTTGTAAGAGCAACTCCAGGTATTTTTGAGGATTTGAAACATCGATATACTGAAATAGGGAAACTTGTTTCTGAAAAGGCAACCGAGGACGGTGTAGAAGATTTAGGGAATGTTTTCCGTCCAGGAGTACCTGATTTCTTATGTTTTGATAGTAATGGAGATTACTGCTTCATTGAGGTAAAGGGGGAGGGTGATGGACTAAGACACTCACAGTTACAATGGTTAAAAGATTTCAAAGGTTTAAAAACAGAGATATGGTTCGCAGACTCTAACGAAAAAGTAACTGAGAAAATAAATGCGAACGTTATCCAAGCAACAAGTCTTAAACCCTCAAGAAGTAAAGGCGAAGCAGTAATACGCGAACATACTGGGAAGGGAAAGAGTGTTTCGTTACCGGAGAACTTAGCAGCTATAATGGATCTTGAAGAAGGTAATAAAGTTTCTTGGAATATTAAAAATGAGACAGAACTTGTTCTAGACACAAAATGATAGTATTTCTTTCAATTACTCCTATTTTTGATTTCTACAATGAAAATACGTTAATATCGGACTTAATTGTCTTCTATAAAATAAAAGAAAAAAATATGGTTCCAAATTAGCTGTTTTTAGTTTTCCTATTCTTCTTGGTTACTGTCGTTTTCTAATCCTGTCTCATTTCCTGATTCAGTTTCGTTTCCTATTTCTTGTTCATCATCGGGTGTTGTCTGGTTCGATTCATCAGGTTGCTGGTCGTTTGGTTGTTGACTATCTTGTTCTCCGTTAGGCTGTCCTTGTCCTGGGCTTTCATTCATAGGTCCTTGTTCTCCAGGGCCTACATCTTCAGGAGGTCCATGAAGCTCTCTAGCGTTCTGAATGTTGTCCATTGCTGTTTGAATTCCTTGCTGTGCTTCTTCAGGCACCTGCTCTGATACTCTTTGTAAGGTCTCTTCCTGTCTTGAAGTTGCTTCAGCTATTCTTTCTTTAGTTTCATTATTGCTGGAATTTTCAGCTGCTTGGGTGGCTCTTTCCATTGCTTCAGAATATCTTTCTATTGCTTGACTAGATCTGTTAGAGTCTCCTCTTTCAGCTAGTGCTTCTGACTCAGCAATACGTCTATCCGCATGATTCGCTAATGTTCTAGCTTCTCTATCTTCATCTCCAAAAACTGGTGCTCTAACAACAGCGAGTTCAAAACGCTCTGAAGCTTGTGTTAGTCCATAAAATCTATCTCCAGGTAGTCTGATATTCGCCTCTTCCGGTAGCTCTGTCTGATTCTCTACCTGATCTTCTAAGTCATCAGGATTTTCTTGTGTTTCAACATCTTGTGCGACCGCCATACTCGCTACCAAAACTAGCATTGCTATCACAACAAGAGTCTTCAAACTTCGATTTAATTTCATTTTATTCTTAGTCACCTTATCCAGTAATAATGTTTAACAACCATTTAAACCCGTTTATCAAACACAGAGAGTTTTTACAGGTAAAATTGTTTACTTTCGTTTAGTAGGCCATTTTTTTCGTTTAATTTCGTTTGATCAGACTTTAAAGAATCAACAATATATTTTATGATGATGACTGACCCAATTTTTCCAGAAGTGGTTATAGGTCCTGCAACATATATTGTGATAGGTATCCTACTTGCCACAGTAGTATTTTTGCTGGGTTATATCTATAGAATCAAAACAGTGAAGAAGAACGGATTAGATGTTAAACAGCTGAAAATGCCTGAGTCAAGAATTATTATCTTGGAAACTATTTTAGAGAGCGGGGGAAAAATGCAAACAAAGCTACCAGAAGAATCAGGATTCTCTAAGTCAACTGTAAGTCAAGCGCTTTCAGAATTAAGGAGTCAAGATTTGATAATTAAGAAAAAACGCGGCAATTCTTATTTTATAGAGCCAAATATTGTGACTATTGAGGAACAAGTAGAGCGCAAAGAGAAAAACTGAATTTTATTCATAAAATGTGCTTTTACACGAGTATTATGATATTCTTTGCTGGTGATTCTTGTTCGATTGAATGAATGGAACTTATTTTAATTCTTGTCTTATGATGAGCAGGAAACTTTGCTTGATTCAGAAGGTGAAATGAGAGAGCTAAATATGATCTAAGCCTATCAATTATGCCTTTAAACATACTATGTTAGGGAAGAAAAGCAGAAAAGAATCTCAAGTGGTTAAATTTATGAACTTCTGTGCCTGAAGACTGATTATTATGGATTATTTCAAATCAGCTTTCATCATATCAATGTTGCTTTTATTCACTATTTCTGCTACTGGAGACTCTAATGACATCAAAACAGAAGAAATAGCTGAATTAGAACAGCCCTGGGGCATAGATTTTGTAGATAATCAGACCGCATTAGTAACAGAAAAGGCCGGACACATTTCTATTGTTGACCTAAAAGAAAATAGTTCTTACAGGCTTGGAGATGTTCCGGATATTGAAGAAAGCGGTCAAGGAGGATTATTAGACATAGAATATGAAGAAGGTACGGTTTATCTAACGTACACCAATTCGCAAGAGGACGAGCAAGCAAGCAGAACAGGATTAATAAACAGAATTATTGCATTCATACTAGGATCTACACCTAGTGAAAGCGATGACGGATTAGCAACTCACCTAGGTAAAGCAGAAGTAGATTTTGAAGAACAGAGACTAGTAGATTTTGAGGTTTTACATGTTGCCGAGCCTTACATGGATACTGATTCCCACTTTGGCTCAAGAGTCATAACGCAGGAAGATTATGTTTATTTCACTGTTGGGGACAAAGGGGATAAGGAATTTGAGAGCCATGTATCCCAAAACACGGATAATGAGCTTGGAACTACTTTAAGACTTTACAAGAATGGAACAATTCCGAATGATAATCCTTTTTACGGTGAGGAAGGTTACAAGGATAGTATATACACTTATGGTCATAGAAATGCTCAGGGAATGACAATTAATCCTGGGACGGGCGATATATGGCAAAGTGAACATGGAGAGCAAGATGGTGACGAAATAAACATACTAGAATCTGGTGGTAATTATGGATGGCCTGAAACACACTATGGATGTACTTACGTCGGAGGAGAATCAATTGGCGAACAGCCACATGAAAGAGAAGATATAGTTGATCCTGTTTACTATTGGGAGTGTAATACNGGAGGTTTCCCGCCAGCAGGAATGACATTCTATACNGGAGATAATTATGATGGCTTTTTAGAAGGAGATCTTTTCATAGGGAATCTGGCAGGACAGTATTTAGGGCAGTTCAGTGTTAACGGAACTGCTGTTGAAGAAGAATCTCCGTTGTTAGAGGAGGAGGGATGGAGAGTTAGAGATGTTGAGCAGTCTCCTAATGGTTATCTTTATGTTTTAGTTGATGGTAATGATGGCTCTCTGGTACGTTTAGAGGAATAAGAGTAAAAAATTATTTGCGAATCCTCAAATTAAAAAGAGCGAGTTACAGGTCAGGGNCTAAAAGTTAAGAGGAATGTTTTTTCTCAAAAAGTAGACAAATTCTATAGAAACAAATAAAGATTTGAAAGGCCTAAATAGTCTGTATTATGTCNGAGAAAGTATTATTTGAAATAGAGAAAGGTATGNAAAACACTGAAATTGCAAAATATTTGCGCGATATAGCTGAAAAACTTGAAAATAAAGAAAAAATAGTTTTAAAATCAGGAGAACAACATACAGAGTTATCAACCGATAGAANCGCAGTCTTTGAAATAAAAGTTGAACAAGAAGACGATGAAGAATCATTAGAACTAGAGATAGAGTGGAGCGATGACAAAAAACAGGATTCAAATCTACAAATAATCTAATTTTAGGTTAAATATCTATGCGCCAGTTTTTTAGCGGTTTTATTTGATTAATAGCCTTTGAAGAATTTGGTAGCTTTATCNATTTTTATTTGTNGTTTTTTTATNTNATTTACACGTTATTTTATATATTATAGAANCTCTTNGTTGAATTATGGTTGACGATTTTGTCAATAATTATCGGATAGCTATCGTTATTCAGAATATAGTTATTGCTATCTTAGTAGCTTGGTTTTACTATAGACTCAGAGAAGACGAAAAACTAATTCTATCTAAATTCCAGCTAGTTCCGGACAAAATCAATACAGATTTCATGTTGTTCGTTTTATTCGTTTGTGGAAACTTTTTAGGGTTCCTAACATTCTTTATATTTAGTCTGACAGGTATAGAACCAATTAGAATATTTTCTTATCTGATATGGATGACAGGATTCTTCTCCTTCATGATATTACTTATTAGATGGGGGTGGAGATTCAAATGAGTACATTAGGTGTTTTAATATCTCTTATAGGTGTAACGGCATACATATTTGGACTCTATTACATGTATCAAACCTATAAAAACTCGGTGAATAATAAAGAAACAGCATTAAGATATCTTATGATTAAAAAAGAGTTCAAAAGAGCTTTAAAATTACTAATTGCAGGAAGCATGATTTTTATAGTTGGTTATATTACTGCAGTAGGTCTGGCAATAATATATCCTGGATACGCTGATTTAATACAATTATTCAATTTTATAGTTTGGATAGTATCGGCAATAATAGTTAATTTGGCTTGTAGAGATATAGCTAGAACAACTGCTCCTAGCAAAAGTTAAAAAATGTTTTAACTGGTCGATTTTTTCCCTAAAGTTTTCCTAGAATAATGTAGTATAATTGTAAACAACTGACAATACTTTCTTACATTTCCAGCCAATTTTAGCTTTAGTTGTTTGTTTAGGATGATTTCTGTCATGCACGAAGCTTTCTCTTTATTAAATTTATTTGAGAAAAGGTTATTCTGCAATGGAATATAATCCGCAAAATGTTGTCTTAAGAGGGGAAATTCAAGGCAATAGAACACTAGAGGAAGGAATTAGAAAGCTTGTATGGAGTTTAGAAACTACAGAAACTGAGACGGTAGGTGAATGGGGATGGAGCGACGATCCGAACTATGTATCAGACTATACTGTTGTTTTTGAAGACGACACAGGAGCATGGATAGGACCGGAAGAAAACGAGATGATAGGTTATGCTTATGCAGAACCCGTGACAGGTTCAGAAGCTTTCGAAATCCTAGATAACTATGAGGCAAAAAGTCTTGATGATTTAGCGGAGAAAGAAAAAGAATGGCAATACAAAGTGAATACTGCACTAATTAATCCTAGTCAAAGAAGATTTGACGGATTTAAAGACTTACTTGAAAAAGGAAAAAAGATAGCAGAAAGTAGAAACGTAGAAGCTATTGCTAAAATATATTCGGATCAAGATTTGGGGTTTTAAATTATTAAAGCGATTTCTATAATTATCTTATGTTGCTTTTTCGTTAAATTATGTTTATTCAGAAAACAATGTAGTTGAAACTACTAGTTGATAACAACAATTTTTAAGTCTATTCGTGTGCTTATCTTTATTATGCCAAAAGATGAAGTCTATGATGGAGTGAGCAGCCAAGACGAAGCATTAGATGTAGACGGAATGATTGACATTTACAATGATATTAAGGAAGCGAATATCAGCAATCCTAAAGGATATCAATCCGGATGCAACGGAAATATCGCAACAGAATGCATAATAGAAGGTTTAACCCAGTTTTCTGAAATATATGAAGAACAAGATATTGATGCTGCACTATATGGAGGACTTGCAACACAACTAAGAGCATTAGCAGACAGTGGAGATATACTAGGTGTTTTAGAACCTAAAGCGTTTGGTAGGCGTTATACAAGTGATATAGATGTTTTAGTAACTCGTGAGGACTACCCTAAAATTGTTGAATCTTTACACGATTACGATTTTCAAGGAAAACCTAACATAGACTCTAAGAAGCCATACATACCAGGAACTGAGGAAATTATTAAAAACGCAGAAGATATTGACTTTAGCGACTACCATGAAGACTATGAGTTTGTACTACCGATACCAAGAGCCGAGGATTTAGTATTCACAAAAGTTTTCAGCCCTATTGGAAATAAGGATGGTACGAGACACGATCTCAACCGCCACTTAAATAGAGATGATCTATTCCATATGGATGAAAAAGAACTAGACCAGATAGTTAGGGAAAGAGCTCAAAACCCTCGGGAATCACTACAAATACTAAGAGAATTTGGTTTTGAACCAAGAACAATCTGAACCTGAAACACAGCATTAGATTATCTTAATAAACTGAAGAGATAACCCATATGTTGTGTCTCTATCAATTCTAATAACGGGCGGTGCAGGCGGGCTAGGCTCAGAGGCTATTAAGCATCTTCTAAAGCAGAAAGAGGAATTTGAAATACATGTGGTAGATAATGATAAACAGGCTTTAGAGAATCTTACAGATGAAGTTATCAAACATGAAATAGATGTGAGAAATTATAGAAAAATAGAAGAGCTTTCTAAAAAAATAGAAATAGATATTCTTGTAAACTGTGCAGGCTACCAGAAACAAGGTGCCGTAGAAGACATGGCAATTGAAGAGTTTCAAGAACACATTAGAACAAACTATCTTGCAGCAGTAAATACTAGCAAGGTATTTATTTCACAACTTAAACAAAGAGATAAAGCAAAAATAATTAACGTTTCATCCATAGCAGGGAAAACAGGCCTTCCATTCCTCTCTGCCTATAGTGCCAGCAAATACGCTTTAGAAGGTTTTACAGATTCTTTAAGAAAAGAATTACTTCGAGATAACATTCAAGCGGTTTTAGTAGAACCGGGCAGGGTGAAAACAGGTTTTAACGAAGAAGGGGTAGACAACATGAAAAAATATGTGCCCGAGTCACGATGGAGTGAAAAGTATCAGCACTATCTACAAAAGGAAAGCTTTGGCGGAATAGAACAACAAAAAGCTGGTAAAAAACTAGGTAAAATAATTCTGACAACAAAAAATAAGCCTAGACATACAATAAACATTGAGGCTCCTTTTATAAAAATATTAAAAACGTTTTTACCTACAAGAATTTATGATAAGGTAGTAAATAGGTTAATTTGAATAGAAGAGTATGTTAATATTCTTCGTTAGTGTATTTCGCTTTCTCGCAACTAAGTTAGAGGAACTTAACCAATTAAAATGTTTTTAAGTTGTGTTGTGTTCTTAACTGCTTGTTGGTAGAGTTGAGAAAGTTCATAACTATCTTGAAAAC
>SL_4KL_010_BRINEDRAFT_10000403_pt1 | contig 21874 bp, 23 predicted proteins | sample SodLak_010_BRINE_2_FD_10664 | JGI IMG/M metagenome (IMG submission 10664) | reverse complement strand
TGCGCCTCGTTCATGTACTCCTCACCCTCGGCGGGCTGATACGGCTGAATGCCGCGAACGGGGAGCGAAGCCTTGTCGGTCATCTTGTACCTCCATCAGGTCGAGGGGTGATTCAACCTGTCCCGGCCACAACGGTCAACCCCGACGTGGCTTGATCGCTCAGCCGGCTCGGGCAAGCAGGGGCTGAGCCAGACGGGACGCGGCATCCCTCAGGGTTGCCTCAGTGGTTTCCCAGTCAATACAGCCATCCGTGATGGATACGCCATAGGTGAGACTGGCGGGATCGTCTCCCAGTTTCTGGGCGCCCCAACCGATATTGCTCTCGATCATGACCGCAACGATGGAACGGTTGCCCTCGATGACCTGATTCACCAGGTTTTCCAACACCAACGGCTGCAGGGCCGGGTCCTTGCTGGAATTGGCATGACTGCAGTCCACCATCAGCCGCGTGGACAAGCCCGCGTCGCTCAGTGCTTTTTCGCACAGGGCGATACTCACCGAATCATAGTTCGGCTGGTCCCCACCGCGGAGGACCACGTGGCCAAACCGGTTGCCGGCGGTGCGGATAATGGCCGCCTTGCCATCCTGTTGCGTGATGCCAAGGAAACTGTGGGGGTTGGCCGCCGAGCGCATGGCGTTAATAGCGACCTCAAGGCTGCCGTCGGTGCCGTTCTTGAAGCCCACGGCCGTGGACAGGCCACTGGCCATCTCACGGTGAGTCTGGGACTCGGTGGTGCGGGCCCCAATGGCGGTCCAGCTCACCAGATCACCCAAATACTGGGGCGTGATGGGATCCAGGGCCTCGGTTCCCGCCGGCAGACCAATCTCGGCCAGATGCAGCAGCAACGAGCGCGCCCGCGACAGCCCCTCTTCAATATCGAAGCTGTCGTCCATGTAGGGGTCATTGATCAACCCTTTCCAGCCCACCGTGGTGCGTGGTTTCTCGAAATAAACCCGCATGACGATCACCAGCTGATCGGAAAGCTCGTCGTGCAGCTTCTTGAGCCGCGCGGCGTAATCCCGCGCTGCCTCCAGATCGTGGATGGAGCAGGGCCCCACCACCACCAGCAGACGGGGGTCGCGTCCCTCGAGGATGGCCTCGACGGCCTGCCGACCGGACTCCACCGTCCGGCGGGCCGCGTCGGTCAGTGGCAGCCGCTCCTTCATCTCCGCCGGGGGCGGCAACGGCTTCTGGGACTTGACGTTCAAGTTGTCGATGGGCTGGTCGCTCATGGCTGTATTCCGATGTCTGGTGCGTTAATCAAATCACCGCAATAGTAGCGACTACGCCGGGAAATGACCATGAGACACCCCGGCGTTGCGGTGCCTTCTGCTATCCTTTCGAAAAGGTTTCACCGTGCGGAGCGACCATGGCCATCGATAGAAAATTGCTCGACATCCTCTGCTGCCCGGTCACCAAACAGTCCGTGCGGATTCTCAAGCGCGGCGAGCTGCGGGCGTTGAACGATCGCATTACCGAGGGAGCGGTGAGCTATCAGGACGACACCCCGGTGGAAACGCCCCTTGAAGAAGGCTTGATCACCCAGAATGAAGAGCGGGTCTACCGCGTGGATGATGGCATTCCGGTCATGCTCGAAGAGCGCGCCATCAACCTGCGGTCTGCCGGTCTGAAGTGACATCGGTCATCGCAAGGGCCGCCACTCTGGCGAGCGCTCGGCGACAGGCCCGGCAAAGACTGGAAGCCACCTCCCCCTCCCCCGGGGCCGACGCCGACTGCCTGCTGGCGGCCGCCACGGGCCTGGACCCAGTGATGTTCCGGTCTCACCCCGAGACGCCGCTGGAACCTGCCGCCCGGATCGCCCTTGAGGCCATGGTCGAGCGGCGCATGGCCGGTGAGCCGGTGGCTTATCTGGTCGGCCGGCGGGCATTTTGGGATCTGGAGCTGGCTGTCGGTCCCGGGGTGCTGATCCCGAGACCGGAGACCGAACATCTGGTAGAAGCCGTCCTCGAGGCGCCGGCAAGCCGGCTGCTGGAGCTGGGGTGCGGCAGCGGATGCATTGCGCTCGCCCTGGGGCGGGCCTTACCGGCGTGTCATGTCGATGCCGTCGACATCTGTCCCACCGCCCTGGCCATCGCCAGGGAGAACGCACGCCAATTGGGCCTTGAAAATGTTTTTTTCCATGCCGGCGACTGGTACGAACCGCTGCCGGGGCACTGCTATGACACCATCGTTGCCAATCCTCCCTACCTCGGGGACTGCGAACCGGAGGCGAATCTCGGCGACCTGCGCTTCGAACCCCGGCACGCCCTGGTGGCCGGCCCCACGGGCCTCGAGGCGCTGGAACACATTATTGCCAATGCTCCGTCTTTTCTGACCGAGCATGGACGGATCTGGGTTGAGCATGGCTGGCAACAGGCGGAAGCCGTCAGGCACTGCCTGACCCGTGCCGGATTCCGGGCCGTGGAGACCCGCCATGATCTGGCTGGCCACCCGCGAGTCAGTGGTGGGCAGTTGGGGGTGGCCCCATGAATGATCAGCAACTGATTCGCTATAGCCGNCAGATCATGGTGCCGGGCCTTGATCTGGGCGGGCAGGAGAAGTTGCTTGAAGCCCGCGTGCTCATTGTGGGGCTCGGGGGCCTGGGTTCCCCCACCGCCCTTTACCTGGCGGCCGCCGGGGTGGGGCATCTGCTGCTCGCCGACTTCGACGCGGTGGATCTCACCAACCTGCAGCGCCAGATCCTCCATGGCACCGCCGACATCGGGCGAATGAAAACCGCCTCGGCCCGGGACCGGCTCACGTCCATCAACCCGGATATCCAGCTGACCCTGGTGGAAGAGCGGCTGGACCCCGATTCCCTGCAGGATCAGGTCGCCAGGGTGGATCTGGTGATCGACGGCTGCGACAACTTCGCCACTCGATTCGCGGTGAACGCGGCCTGTGTTGCCGCCTCACGCCCACTGATTTCCGGCGCGGTGATCGGCATGGACGGACAACTGGCGGTGCTGCGACCGGACCAGGGGGGCGCATGCTATCGCTGCCTCTACGCGGACACGGGTGAGGAGGCGCAAAGCTGCGCGGAAAACGGGGTCCTGGGGCCACTGCCCGGAGTGATCGGCAGTTTACAGGCCGTGGAAGCGATCAAGATCCTCACTGGCCTGGGGGAACCCCTCAACAACCGGCTGCTGGTCATGGATGCGCTGGGTCAGAACTGGCGACGGCTGAATCTGCGCCGTGATCCCGACTGTCCTGTCTGCGGTAATCGGGGTTAGTGCTGCTGCTGGCTGTCCGGCGGACGGGAGACCGGATCCGTGAACAGCGCCTCGATATCCACGGCATCAAAACGATAGGGCTCATTACAGAAGTCACAGAAAACCTCGACCTGGCCCTCTTCCGCCAGGGTCTCGCGCATCTCCGACTCACCAAGGCTGTAAAGCATCGCTGCCACCCGGTCCCGGGAACAGCGGCAGCGAAACCGGAACGGGATGGGATCAAACAGCCGGACATCTTCCTCGTGAAAGAGCCGGCGGATGACCTCCCCGGGCCCGAGCTCCCGGAGCTCTGCACCGGTTACCGTAGCCGCCAGATGACCCGCCCGCTCCCAGGCATCCTGATCGGATTCCGCCGGGTGACCATCACCGGGCAAGCGCTGAATGAGCATCCCGGCCGCCCGCGCGGATTCCGCGGTGAGCCAGACCCGGGTGGGCAGCTGTTCCGACTCGCGGAAGTAATGCTCCAGTGCCGCGGCCAGGCTGCCGCCGCTGAGGTCCACCACTCCCTGGTAACGCTCTCCACCGCCATCAGGCTCGATGGTGATGGCCAGCGTACCATTACCCGCCTGCTCGTTCAGATCGGCATTGTCGGGAACCGCCCCCCGGGTTCGCGCCATGGCCCGCAATCCGCCCTGCGGCCCCCCCTGCACTAAAAGCAGGGAGCGGTCCGCTGGACTGCAGCTGCAGGGTCAGGGCACTGGGCGTTTTCAGCGTGGCTGCCAGCAGAGCCACCGCCGCCAACCCCTCGCCCAGAATTTTCTGGACCGCTGGTTCATGATCAGTCCGCCGAACCACCTCGGCAAAAGCGTCGTTCAGCTGGACCACTTCTCCGCGGACATCGGCATGCTCGAAAAGAAACCGCTGCAAGCGATCGGTCATGGGGTTAGCCGTCCAGACGACTGCGGAGGATTTCGTTGACCTGCTGCGGGTTCGCCTTGCCCCCGGAAGCCTTCATCACCTGACCGACGAAGAATCCCATCAGCTTGGTCTTGCCGGCCCGATACTGCTCCAGCTGCTCCGGGTTCGACGCGATCACCTCGTCCACCAGCGCCTCAATCTCTCCGGCGTCGGTCACCTGCTCGAGGCCACGCTCGGCAATGATGGCATCGGCGTCACCCTCACCATTCCACATGGCCTCGAAAACCTCTTTGGCCATTTTCCCGGACAAAGTCCCGTCGAGAACCCGGCGCAACAATCCCGCGAGGGATTCCGCATCCAGGGGGCTGTCGGCAATGTCCGTCCCATCGCGATTGAGCGCGCCCGCCAGTTCTCCCATCACCCAGTTGGCCGCCAGCTTGGGGTCATCACAGCCCCCGGCCACCGCCTCGAAATAGTCCGCCATGTCACGGCTGGACGTGAGCACGCCGGCATCGTAGTCCGGCAACCCATGGGCCTCGACAAAACGCTGCCGCCGGGCATCCGGGAGCTCCGGAAGCTCGGCGCGGACTTCCTCGATCAGCGCCGGGGTGATCTCCAGCGGCAACAGGTCCGGATCCGGGAAGTAGCGGTAATCGTTGGCCTCTTCCTTGCCACGCATGGAGCGCGTCTCGCCACGATCGGGTCGTACAGACGGGTTTCCTGAATGACCGTGCCACCGTCTTCGATGAGCTCGATCTGGCGTTGTATTTCGAAGTTGATGGCCCGCTCCACAAACCGAAAGGAGTTGAGGTTTTTCAACTCCGCCCGGGTTCCGAACGCGAGCTGGCCCACCGGTCGCACCGAGACGTTGGCATCACAACGGAAACTGCCCTCCTGCATGTTGCCGTCACAAACGCCCAGGTACCGGACCAACGAATGCATTTTTTTCATGTACGCGACGGCTTCCCGGGCACTGCGCAGATCCGGCTCCGAGACGATCTCGAGCAGCGGGGTGCCGGCCCGGTTGAGGTCGATCCGGGTCAGGGTGCCCGGGCCGTCGTGGATGCTCTTGCCCGCGTCCTCCTCAAGATGGGCCCGGGTGACCCCGATGCGTTTTTTCGAACCGTCCTCCAGATCAATATCCAGATGTCCGCGGCCCACCACCGGGATTTCGTACTGGGAGATCTGGTAACCCTTGGGGAGGTCCGGGTAGAAATAATTTTTCCGCGCGAACACCGACCGACCCGCCACCTCGGCGTCCAGGGCCAGGCCAAGTCGAATGGCGTAGCGAACCGCGCGTTCGTTGAGCACCGGCAGCACCCCGGGCATCCCCAGGTCCACGGCACAGGCCTGAGTGTTGGGATCCGCCCCGTAGGCGGTGGAGGCGGCGGAAAAGATCTTGGTGGAGGTGGCCAGCTGCGCATGCAGCTCCAGACCGATCACTGCTTCCCACTGCATGTTGGCTTACCCCTCCCCGCCGGGTCGTCGTGTGTGCCAGTCAGTGCGCTGCTGATAACCATGGGCCACCGACAGCAGGCGCTCCTCATCGAAGTGCCGGCCGATGAGCTGCAGGCCCACCGGCCGACTGCCCGAAAAACCGGCCGGGATGGAGAGTGCCGGAAGCCCCGCCAGGTTCACGGCGATGGTAAAGATATCGGACAGATACATCTGCACCGGGTCATCGGCCTTCGCACCCAGCGCAAATGCGGTGGAGGGTGCGGTGGGTGCGGCGATCACATCGACTTCTTCGAAGGCCCGGGAAAAGTCATCCCGAATCAATCGACGCACCTGCTGCGCCTTGAGGTAGTAGGCATCGTAGTAGCCGGCAGACAGGGCGTAGGTACCGACCATAATCCGCCGCTTGACCTCCTCGCCGAATCCTTCGCCGCGGCTGCGCTTGTAGAGGTCCTCCAGATCCACGGGCTCCTCGCAGCGATGTCCGTAGCGAACCCCGTCAAACCGGGACAGGTTCGAGGACGCTTCCGCCGGTGCGATGACATAGTAGACCGGCACCGCCAGTTCGGTATTGGGCAGCGAGATTTCCCGAACCTCGGCCCCGGCTTCCCGAAGGACTTCGATGGCGGATTCAATGGCCCGGCTGACGCCGCCGTCCACCCCGTCAGCCTCGAAGTATTCCCGGGGCAGGCCGACCCGAAGCCCGGCCAGATTGGTCTGCTCCAGCGCCGCGGCGTAGTCGGGCACGGGATGGTCAACACAGGTGGAATCCCGCGGATCGAACCCCGCCATGGCCGACAGCATGATCGCCAGATCCCGGGCATCGGTGGCCATGGGGCCGGCCTGATCCAGGCTGGAGGCGAAGGCAATCATGCCGTAGCGCGACACGCGGCCATAGGTGGGTTTGAGTCCGGAGGTCCCGGTGAGCGCGGCCGGCTGCCGAATGGAGCCGCCGGTGTCCGTCCCCGTGGCGCCGGGTACCAGTCGCGCCGCCACCGCCGCCGCCGACCCGCCGGAGGAACCGCCGGGCACCGTGGTAACGTCCCAGGGATTCTTCACCGGCCCGTACCAGCTGGTCTCGTTGGACGACCCCATGGCGAATTCGTCCATATTGGTCTTGCCCACCATGACCGCACCGGCTGCCCGCATTCGCTCCACCACGAACGCGTCGTAAGGCGCCACGAAACGGTCCAGCATGCGGCTGCCGCAGCTGGTACGCACCCCGTCGGTACAGAAAATGTCCTTGTGGGCGATCGGCACGCCGGTCAGCGGCCCGGCCTCGCCACGAGCCCGCGCGGCATCCGCCGCTTCGGCCTGACCCAGTGCAATGTCCGGGGTGACGGTGATGAAGGCATTCAGCGACTCCGCCCGCTCGATGGCTTCGAGGACGGCACGGGTCAGCTCCACACTGGAGTACTCGCCCTGGGCGAGCCCAACCCCCAGCTCGGCGATGGTTCGATCATGCATGGTAGTTCGAATCCTGGTCAGGTCCGGAGTGATCCGGTTTATTCGATGACGCGTGGCACGGTGTAATAACCGCCCTCTGTCGCCGGGGCGATGGCCTGGAAGCGATCCCGCTGGTCCACCTCGGTCACCTGGTCTGACCGCAGTCGCTGGGTCATTTCCAGCGGATGGGCCAGTGGCTCGATGCCGGCGGTGTCCACGCCGGAAAGGCGATCCACGAAGGCCAGGATTTCGCTCAGGTTGCGGGCGTGGTGCCCGGTGTCGGCATCATCAACGGCGAGGCGCGCCAGATGCGCAATTTCTCGCACTTCGTCAGCGTCTAGGGACATTCGCGCACTCTCCGGAAAACCGCCTCACAAGCCGGTAAAACTAGCACACACCGTGTATTGCCCAAACCCCCGGCGGTTGGTAACTTAGCCGATCTTATTAATCCGGCTGGAATTTTGCATGTTCAAGGGCATTCGGGGCATTTTCTCCAACGATCTCTCCATTGATCTCGGCACGGCGAACACACTGATTTATTCGCGGGGGCAGTCCATCCTGCTGGACGAACCCTCCGTGGTGGCCATCCGCCAGGACCGCGACGGCGGCCCCAAAACCATCGCTGCGGTGGGCCGCGAGGCCAAGCAGATGCTCGGGCGTACGCCGGGCACCATCAAAGCCATCCGGCCGCTGAAAGACGGCGTTATCGCCGACTTCACCGTCACCGAAAAAATGCTTCAGTACTTCATCAAGAAGGTCCATGAAGCCCGATTCTTCCGGCCAAGCCCGCGGGTGCTGGTCTGCGTGCCCTGCGGGTCCACCCAGGTGGAGCGGCGGGCGATTCGCGAATCCGCAGCGGGCGCCGGCGCACGCGAGGTCTACCTGATCGAGGAACCGATGGCGGCGGCCATCGGCGCCGACATGCCGGTGGGCGAGGCACGCGGATCGATGGTGCTGGACATTGGCGGCGGCACGTCCGAGGTGGCGGTGCTGTCCCTGAACGGCATTGTATATTCGGCATCGGTGCGCATTGGCGGCGACCGTTTTGACGACGCCATCGTCAACTACGTGCGCCGTAATTACGGCATTCTGATCGGCGAGGCCACCGCTGAGCGCATCAAGCATGAAATCGGGCAGGCGTTCCCCGGCAGCGAGGTCCGGGAGCTGGAAATCAAGGGCCGCAATCTGGCCCAGGGGATTCCACGCAGCTTTACCCTGAACAGCAACGAGATGCTCGAAGCCCTCCAGGAGCCGCTTTCGGGCATCGTGGGGGCGGTCAAAACCGCGCTGGAACAGACCCCACCGGAACTGGGTGCCGACGTGGCCGAGCGCGGCATCGTGCTCACCGGGGGCGGTGCCCTGCTGCGCAACATCGACCGCCTGCTTATGGAAGAGACCGGGCTGCCCGTGGTCATCGCCGACGATCCCCTGACCTGCGTGGCGCGCGGTGGCGGACGGGCACTGGAGCTCATGGACGAGAAGGGCGCCGATCTCTTCACCAGCGAGTGATGCGTCGCTAGCCTTGGGGTAGCACCCGGGCAGCGAGAGGATGGCCAACTATCAAGCCGCTATTTCTACAGGGGCCTTCGACGACGGCACGTCTGGTGCTGTTGGCGCTGCTGTCTCTGGGCGTCATGGTGGCCGACCACCGAGAGGGGCTGATGGAACCGGTGCGTGGCGCCCTCTCAACGGCGGTCCAGCCGGTTCGCCTGATCGCCGCCCTGCCCTCCCGGCTGCTGGATACCGCCGATCATCATTTCGCCAGCCGCCGGGAACTGATCGCCGAGAACCAGCGCCTCCAGGAGCGTCAACGCATCCAGCAGGCGCGGCTGCAGCGGCTCGATGCGCTGGAAGTCGAGAACATCCGGCTGCGCACCCTGCTGGAGTCCTCCTATGATCTGGATCGGCCCATTCTGATTGCCGACCTCCTTCAGGTGGATCTGGATCCGTTCAGTCACCTAATCGAAATCGACAAGGGCTCTCGGGCGGGCGTCCGGGTGGGACAGGCGGCCATCGACGGCAGCGGGGTGATCGGTCAGGTGGATCGGGTGACCCCGCTATCCGCCACCGTCCGGCTGATCAGCGATCCCAGTCACGGACTGCCGGTGAGGGTCAACCGCAATGGCCTGCGCAGCGTGCTATTCGGTACAGGACGACTGGACACCCTGGTGATCAGCAGCCTGCCGAACAACGCGGACATCGAACCCGGTGACCTGCTGGTGACCTCTGGACTGGGTGGCCGTTTCCCGTCGGGCTACCCGGTTGGCGAAGTGCGCTCGGTGAACACCGACCCAAGCCGGCCGTTTTCGGAAATCGAAGTGGAGCCAAGGGGAGCCCTTGGCCAGGTTCAGGAAATCCTGCTGATTGCGGACCCGGAGGAAAGCACCGTTGATTAGCCGGGGCGAACGGGGGGGATGGATCATCATCGCGACGCTGCTCGTGGCGCTGATCCTGACCATCATTCCGCTGCCGGCAATGGCCGGGCCGTTTCGTCCCCCCTGGACGCTGCTGGTACTGCTTTACTGGAGCCTGGCCCTGCCGAACCGGGTCGGCGTGGGCGTGGCCTGGGTGACCGGCCTGCTCCAGGACGTCTTGCTGGGGACTCTCCTGGGCGCCCACGCGCTTGCCTTTGCGGTGGCGGTTTATCTTTCCATCCAGCTGTATCAGCGCATTCGCAACTTCCCCCTCTGGCAGCAGGCCATTCCGATTCTCCTGCTTCTACTGCTGGTGCGTCTCATATTACTCTGGGTGCACGAGCTGACTGGTGCCGGAAGCCCCGGGTGGCAGTACTGGTTACCCGCGCTCACCGGCATGCTCCTCTGGCCAGTGGTATTCCCTCTTTTGAGGTTTATGCGCCGCTACCATCAGGTAACCTGAGAATGAGCCTTGATCTGTTACCCGACAGAACCGGTGAGCGCCGAGTGGTTCGACGCCGCCTGACCCTGGCCGTGGTCATTATCGCCATCATGTTCATGGCAGTGATCGGTCGCACCGCCTATCTGCAGGTGGCACAGTACGATTACCTGAGTGCTCGGTCCCAGGACAATCGGGTCCGCCTGGCCCCGGTTGATCCGACCCGCGGCATTATCGCCGACCGCCAGGGTCGGGTGCTTGCCGAAAACCGCTCGGCCTTCAGTCTTGTCATCATTCCCGAGCAGGTGGCCGACATGGAAGCCCTGCTGGCCGAACTGGACCAGCTACTGGACCTGAGTGAGGCGGAAATCGCCGCATTCCGCGAAGCACGCCGCCGCTCCCGCAGCTTTCATGAGATTCCGCTGCGACTGGAATTGTCGGAATCCATGGTCGCGGAGCTGACCGTCAACCGGCACCGCTTTCAGGGGGTGGAAGTCAAACCACAACTGGTCCGTCATTACCCCTTCGGTGAAAGCGGATCGCATGTCCTCGGCCATGTGGGCCGCATCAGCCGTGAAGAGCTGGCCCGTGCTGACCGGCGTCGGTATCGCCATACCAGCTTTACCGGCAAAGCCGGCGTCGAGGCGTTCCATGAAGACCGGCTTCAGGGGCGATTGGGCGTCGAGCGCATTGAAACCAACGCCCTGGGACGACCGCTGAGGGTCCTGGAGCGTGATCCTCCCGTGCCGGGGAACGATATCCAACTGACCATCGACATCGAACTTCAGCAAGTGGCGGAAGCGGCCATGGGCGACCACCGTGGCGCCATTGTTGCGCTGGATCCCCGGAGCGGTGAGGTCCTGGCGCTGGCCAGCCTGCCCACCTTCGATCCGAATGCTCTGGCGCGGGGGCTGGATGGAGCGAGCTTTCAGGCACTCAACCAGGACTGGCGGCAGCCCTTGTTCAATCGGGCCACCCAGGGGCGCTATCCGCCGGGCTCGGTCATCAAGCCCTTGCTGGGTCTGGCGGGCATCGCCGGCGACTACATCGACCCCGACGAAATCGTCCACTGTCACGGCCGCTTCAACCTTCCCAATGTCTCCCGGACATGGCGGGACTGGCGACCGGAAGGCCATGGCCCCGTAGACTTTATCCAGGCTGTGGCGCAGTCCTGTGACATTTACTACTACCAGCTGGCCCACACCATGGGCATTGACGCCATGCACCAGTGGATGACCCGATTTGGCTACGGCCTCCGAACCGGAATCGACCTGCCTTCGGAGCGGGACGGCGTCATGCCCTCCCGGGACTGGAAACGACGGGTCCTCGGCGAGCCCTGGTACACCGGAGAGACCATCAACACCGGCATCGGTCAGGGGTTCATGCTGACAACGCCGCTGCAAATGGCCACCACCACCGCGTTGATCGCCAACCGTGGGGTGCCGATCCGGCCCCGCCTCGTAAGCAACCAGACGCTGGCGCAGCCGCCGGTGGAAGGACTCGAGCCGCTCACGGACATTGACGAGTCTCTCTGGGAACTGACCGTGGACAGCATGATCGAGACCGTCCATGGCCCCCGGGGCACAGCCCGCGCCACCGGCGCCGGACTCGGTTATCAAATGGCCGGTAAAACCGGCACCGCTCAGGTCATCGGCATCGGCGAGGACGAAGAGTACGACGAGGAAACCCTCGACGCGCGTTTTCATGACCACGCCCTGTTCACGGCGTTTGCGCCAGCCGAGAATCCGGAGATCGTGGTGGCGGTCATGGTGGAACATGGCGGCAGCGGGTCCGCCACCGCGGCACCGATGGCACGCCAGGTGATTGATGCCTGGCTGAACCGAGAGGAGTCCGAGGGTGAGCTGGTCCGCCGATAGCGTCAATCAGGTCGCCCGGCGGGCTTCCGGCAGCCTGTTGCAGCGGGCCCTCCGCCTGGATCCCGTGTTGCTGGGGCTTCTGATACTGCTGTCGGGGGTCGGCGCCATGGTGCTGTACAGCGCCTTCGGCAATCGCATTGAGCCCATACAGAATCATGCCATCCGCCTGGGCGCCGGTTTCGCACTCATGGTGGTCATGGCCCAGATTCCCCCCTGGCGTCTTGCCCCGGCGGCCCCCTGGCTCTATGTCGCTACCCTGCTGGCCCTGACCACGGTATTTCTCGTCGGTGAATTCGGTGGCGGTGCTCGCCGGTGGCTGGAAATCGGCCCGGTGCGATTTCAGCCCTCGGAGGTGATGAAACTCGCCCTGCCGCTGATGATCGCCTGGCTGGTGGCCCGGGGCACGCTGCCCATCAAGCTGGGCAAGTCCACGATTGGCCTGCTCATGATCGGTGTACCGGCGGCGATGATTTCGGTTCAGCCTGACCTGGGCACCGCGGTGGTGGTGGCCGCCACCGGCCTGATCATTCTGTTTCTGGCCGGAGCGAGTTGGCGCAGTATTCTGGCCCTCGCAGCCGCCATCAGCGCCGCCGCTCCCGCGCTCTGGATCTTCGGCATGCAGGGTTATCAGCGCCAGCGGGTGCTGACTTTTCTGGACCCGGAACGCGATCCACTCGGGGCGGGTTACAACATCATCCAGGCCAAGATTGCCATTGGTTCGGGGGGCATTTTCGGCAAGGGATGGACCAATGGCACCCAGGCCCATCTCGACTTCATCCCGGAACGACATACCGATTTCGTGTTTGCCGTCCTCGCCGAGGAGTTCGGCCTGCTGGGCGTGATCATGGTGGTCGCGCTCTACGGGGCCATCATCGCTCGAGCGCTATGGATCACCTACGGCGCACAGGACACATTTTCCCGTCTGCTCGCCGGCGGCCTGACCTTGACGTTTTTTTTGTACAGCTACGTCAACATGGGCATGGTGGTGGGTCTGCTGCCGGTGGTGGGGCTTCCCCTCCCCCTCATCAGCTATGGCGGGTCGTCCATAGTGACGCTCATGGCCGGCTTCGGTATTCTCATGGCCATCCATTCCCACCGCCGGATGTGGTCCGCGTGAAAAAGCTGCACCCAACCCTGCTTCGCTGGCTGTTGCCATGCATGGCCCTGGCAATGGCAGGCTGCACTTCCTTTGCGGCTGAGGACCCCGGTGACACGGATGCGCTTCGAGCCTTCACTGAATCCATGGCCGAACGCCACGGCATGGATGCCGAGCAGCTGACCCGCTTGCTCGTTGATGACGCCCGCCACCAAAGCGACATCATCGATGCCATCACCCGGCCCGCCGAAGCGCTGCCCTGGTACCGATACCGGGCCATTTTCCTGACCGAAGCGCGGGTTAACGAGGGTGTGGCGTTCATGAATACCCATGCCGAAATCCTCGAAGCGGTCCAGCAAGAGTATGGCGTTCCCCCCGCGATTGTGACGGCTATTATTGGTGTGGAGACTTTTTATGGCCGTTATCGGGGGCAGCACCGGGTCATTGATGCGCTGAGGACCCTGGGATTCGGCTACCCGCCTCGGGAGGCATTTTTCCGCCGAGAACTCGAGGCTTTCCTGCTGCTCGCCCAGGAAGAAGGGTTCGACCCGCGGGAACCCCGGGGATCCTACGCCGGGGCGATGGGCGTTCCGCAGTTCATCAGCAGTAGCTATCGGGCCTATGCGGTGGACTTCGACGGCGATGGCCGGCGTGATCTCTTCAACAGCATGGCTGATGCCATCGGCAGTGTCGGTCACTACTTTGCCCAGCACCGCTGGCGGGCCGGCGAACCGGTGGCCATCCCGGCACGCCCTGACAGGCCCGTGGACGAGGCCCTGCTATCCGCCGACCTGCGGCCCCGGCATACCGTCGCCGAGCTGCAGGCGGCCGGCGTGAATTTTGATCAACCCCTGGACCCCGGGGCCGGCGCCCGGCTGCTCGTGCTGGATGCCGACGGCGGCGATGAACACTGGGTGACCCTGCACAATTTCTACGTGATCACCCGGTACAACCACAGTCCACTTTATGCCATGGCGGTCTATCAGCTGGCGCAGGCGCTGGAGGCGTCGGACCCGTGAGCCTCGCCCGTCTGCTCGGTGTTGCCGCTGTGCTGGCCTTACTGGCGGGATGCAGCAGCCTGCCCCCGGCGCCCTCGGATGGCCCGGGCGGGGTCATCGAGGACCCGGCATCAATCCCGGATGCCGTGCCCCGGGATGCCCCCCGAAGCCGTTATGGCAATCCGCCTTCCTACGAAGTGTTCGGGCAGACTTACCATGTCATGGATAGCGCCGATGGCCATGTGGAACGCGGCATCGCTTCCTGGTACGGCAGCAAGTTCCACGGTCGGCGCACCTCCAGCGGTGAGACCTATGACATGTACGCCATGACGGCGGCACACAAGCACCTGCCATTGCCCACCTGGGTGGAAGTGCGCCATCTCGAGAACAACCGCCGCATTGTCGTCAAGGTGAACGACCGCGGCCCGTTTGTAGACAACCGCATCATCGACCTTTCGTATGCCGCCGCAGCCCGTTTGGGCATGATGGAGGCGGGCATAGCGCCCGTCGAGATCCGAACGGTCACCCCGGCCGACATGGCACCCGAAGTCCGGGAAGCGGGCCTGGCGGGCCCCTCCGGCGAGGCCCGGTCTGCCGCGACGAATGTCCAGTACTGGCTGCAGCTGGCCGCTTTCGGTGAGTCGACCAACGCTCAACGTTTCGTCCAGCGGCTCAGTGCGGCGGGCATCGACTACCCCGCCCGGGTTGAGGCAGAGGATGACCGGCTGTATCGAGTCCGCCTGGGTCCGCTCCATAACCTTGAAGCGGTGGATGCGGCGACCGGTGCGCTCGAGGCTGCCCAATTTGATACCGGACATGTCATTATTTCCGAACCCTGACTCACAATCCGACGAGACCCATTAGCATGCTGAGAGCCTTCGCCCTATCCGTCGCCATTCTTCTGGGCATGCCCTTCGGTGCAGCGGCTCAGACGCCACCCATGCCGATCCCGGACGCGCCCAGCGTTGGTGCATCCAATTACATCCTGATGGACTTCCATACCGGCGAGATACTCGCGGACAAGGCCAGCGACGAACCGCGGGATCCGGCAAGCCTTACCAAGATCATGACCGCGTTCGTGGTTTTCAGCGAAATCGAAGCCGGTCACATCAGCCTGGCCGACGAGGTGCTGGTGAGCGAGAGGGCCTGGCGGGCTCCCGGTTCGCGAATGTTCATCGAAGTGGACACTCGGGTCACGGTGGACGACCTGCTGCACGGCATGATCATTCAATCCGGCAATGACGCCAGCGTGGCTCTGGCCGAGCATGTGGCTGGCACCGAAGAAGCGTTTGCCGCCCTAATGAATCAATACGCCGCCGAGCTGGGCCTGCGGAACACTCAGTACACCAACGCTGCCGGCCTCCCGCACGCGGACCACTACTCCAGCGCCGCCGACACTGCGAGATTGGTCCAGGCGCTCATCGACCGCTTCCCGTCATTCTATGGCTACTATTCCCAGCGATCCTTCACCTGGAATGACATTCAGCAGCCCAACCGCAATCGGATGCTCTGGCAGGACCCCAGCGTCGATGGGGTCAAAACCGGTTATACAAAAGCGGCGGGCTATTGCCTGGCCACCTCTGCCGAGCGTGACGGGATGCGGTTGATCTCGGTGATTCTCGGTGCGGACTCGGCCAACGCGCGCATCGATCAGACCGCCACGCTGTTGAATTATGGCTATCGGTTCTTTGAAACCCACCAGCTGTATGCAGCGGACGAGGCCATCGAGACAGCCCGTATCTGGCGGGGCGGGCAGGACACGATCCCGCTGGGTCTGGCCCGCGACCTGAGGGTCACCGTACCGGTTCGCACATTCGACCGCCTCGAAGCCAACCTGTCGCTGGCGAACCCCATGGAAGCTCCGGTGGAGGCCGGCACCCCCCTGGGTGAACTGACGGTCACGCTGGACGACGAGGTGATTGCCACCGAGGCCATCATCGCCCTGGAAACCGTTGAAGAAGCGGGTTTCGTCGGCAGGCTCATCGATGGAATCCGACTGAGGATGCAGTGAACGAGCAGCCACCGGGCCTGACCTTTCCCTGCGAGTTTCCCGTCAAAGCGATGGGGCCGGACGACGGTCAACTGCCGGGTGTGGTCTGGAACATCGTCACCCGCCACGCGCCGGAGACACCGGACGGGGCGATTCGCACCAACAGCAGCCGTCGCGGGCGTTTTCTGTCGGTCACCATCACCATCACTGCCCATAGCCGTGAGCAGCTCGAAGCCATTTACGCCGAGCTCAACGCCCACAAGGGCGTTCTCGCCACGCTGTGACCCCGGCGATTCGAATCCATGAGTGCGGCCAGGCCGACTATGAGGCGGTCTGGCAAGCCATGCGCCGCTTCACCGACACCCGAACCACCGACACCGCCGACGAAATCTGGCGGGTGGAGCATCCGGCGGTGTTCACCCTCGGTCAGGCCGGTCGGGATGAACATGTCATTAACCCCGGCGGCATTCCGCTGGTGCGTACCGATCGCGGTGGTCAGGTCACCTATCATGGGCCGGGGCAGGTCGTCCTTTACCCGCTGCTGGATCTGCGCCGATATGGCCTGGGTGTCCGGCAGCTGGTGACGCTGCTGGAGACTCTGGTGGTGGACTGGCTGGCGGAATTCGGAGTAGAGGCGAAGCCACGGGCGGACGCCCCCGGTGTCTACGTCGGGGAGGCCAAGATTGCCGCGCTCGGGTTACGTATCCGGCGGGGCTGCAGCTATCACGGTCTGGCCGTGAATATCGCCATGGATCTCGAGCCCTACCAACGCATCAACCCCTGCGGCCATGCCGGCATGCCGGTCATTGACCTTGCTGGCCTGGGAGTCGATTGCTCGCCGGATCAGGCGGCCCGGCAACTCACCGAGGGGCTCGTTCAGCGTCTGCGCGGCGTCTGACCACCTCATCGACCTCCGCCAGGCGCTCCGGTGTTCCCACGTCAAACCATTCGCCCCGGTGGTGGCTGCCGGCGAGCTCTCCCCGATCCGCCGCCGCCCGTAACAGAGGGCCCAGCGGCGCGACCGCCTCGGAGCAGCCGTCAAACAAGCCGGGGCTGAAGCTGGCGATACCGGCGTAGGTCAATCCCGGCTGCCCTCTCCGGTTGGCCACTCGGGAACCACGCAGAGAGAAATCCCCGTCCGGGTTGTGAGGGGGGTTGTCCACCAGCACCAGATGCCCCAGCCCCGGGGGGCGGCGTGGCAGGGAAGCGAGCTCGAAGTCCGTCCAGATGTCCCCGTTAATGACCCAGAACGGCCCATGCCGCAACCAGGGAAGCGCGCGCACGATACCGCCCGCCGTCTCCAGCCCCTCGCCACCCTCATCCGAAATCACCACCCGCAACCCCCAGGCAGAACCATCCCCCAGATAAGACCGGAGCTGATCCCCCAGCCAGGCCACATTCACCACCACCGTGTCGCAGCCGGCCCGGGCCAGGCCCTCCAGGTGACGGGCAATCAACGGCTGTCCGGCCACTTCCAGGAGGGGCTTCGGGCAGCGGTCCGTCAGTGGCCGCATGCGTCTGCCGCGACCCGCCGCCAGAATCATGGCATTCATGACGACTCACCCGGTGCGGGCAGCGACCGAATCAGATCATGCAGGTCCGCCAGCGCTGCATGGGGCGAGAGCTCACGATCCAGATAGGCGACGAAGCGGGATGCATCGGTGAGGTAGCGGGGTTTGTCATCACGATGGTGGAGGCGGGCGAACACCCCGAGCACCTTCAGATGACGCTGAGCGCCCATCCAGTCCAGTGCCATCGGCAGATCGTCGGGGATGGCAACCCCCGCGGTACGGGCCAGCGCCGCATAACGGCCGATCCAGTACCGTTCCTGGTCCGGCGAAAACTCAAAAAACGCATCCCGCAGCAGGCTGACCAGGTCGTAGGTCACCGGCCCCAGCATCGCATCCTGAAAATCGATGACGCCGGGGTTGGGAGCCGAGACCAGCAGATTCCGGGCCATGAAATCACGATGCACCCAGGCCTGGGGCTGTCGGGTGGCCGCCTCCACCAGCCGCTGAGAGCCGGCGTGCCAGCGCGCCCACCACTCGGCATTCAGCTCCAGCCCCAGGTGCCGCTGAACGTACCACTGCGGAAACAGATCCAGCTCCCGGCGCAGCCGTCGATGATCGTACCGGGGCAACGGGTCAGCCCGGGTGGCTGCCTGCCACCGCACCAGGGTACTCAACGCATCCTCCATCAGGGGGTCGACCTGTCCGTCCTGAAACGCCGCCAGATAGCTCTGCGATCCCAGGTCCTCCAGCACCATGAAGCCCCGCTGCGGGTCGGCCATCTCCACCCGGGGAACATGCAGACCGGCGGCCGCCATCAAGTCCCTGACCTGCAAAAAGGCGCGACAGGCTTCAGTCTGATCCGGCGCGTCCATGACCACCCGGGAGCCGTCAGCCACCGGCAGGCGGAAGTAGCGACGGCTGCTGGCATCAGCCGCCAGTGGCAGCAGACCGGTCGAGTCAATGCTCGAGGCCTCCAGCCAGGCCTGCATGGCTGCCTGGCGATGGTCCACGGTCTGCTGTGTCATGGTCTTCCCGGTGCTCTCCAAGGCATTCTTAGGGTAACCTCTCGGGCGTCGTATTGCGCCGCCTGGTTACGGAGTGGTCATCATCACCCGACTTTCCCGCTTTGCCGTGTGCGCGGCTACGCTCGGCGTGCTGGCCACGGCTTACCCATTCCACGCTTCCGGTCAGGAGCGATGGGCGCTTTGTGCCGCGCCAATGCTGGAGCCCGTGCCCGGAGATCCCGCCGCCCGGGATGCGCCCGACACTCCGGTGCGCATCGAGGCCGACCGGGGTGAAATTGTCGGTGACCCCCCCATTTTTCAGTTCGATGGTCAGGCGACCCTGACCCGCGCTGACCAGACGGTTCGGGGCGACAGTCTGACTTATGACAGTGGAACCGGTGAGGCGGTGGCCCGGGGCGAGGCCAGCCTGCGGGAATCCGGCCTCCTCATCGAAGGACAGCGGGCCAACTACTGGCTCGATGAGGACCGGGGTCGCTTCCAGGGAGTGAGTGAATACCGGATCGTGGCCGGCCATCTGCAGGGGTCGGCCGAGACCATCATTCGTGAGGACGCCTTTCGCAGTCGTTACCGCAACGCCACCCTGAGCACCTGTCTGCCGGAGGCGGAGCTCTGGCAGCTCAGGGCCACCACGGTCACCCTGGACAATGAAACCCGGCAGGGCCGGGCCTGGAACGCCGTTCTGGCGGTGGGCAATGTGCCGGTGGCCTACACGCCGTACATGCAATTTCCCATCGGCGATGAGCGACTGACCGGGTTCCTGGCTCCCACACTGACCCAGCGCAACAAACATGGCACCACCGTGGCGTTGCCCTGGTACTGGAACATCGCCCCCAACTACGACGCCACCATCACCCCCACCTCCTACTGGAAGCGGGGCGTGCTGACCGATGTCGAGTTCCGCTATCTCGAACCGGCGCTGGAAGGCGAGATCAACGTCAGTTATCTGCCCAGCGACGACGAGCGCAACGACGAGGATCGCTGGGCCATCAACCAGGAACACGCCTTCAGCGCGGGCCCCTCACTCAGCGCCGAGCTTCGCCAGCAACGCACCAGCGATCCGGATTTCAGCGACGACTTCGGGGACGATTTCAGTTATCGCTCGGCGCGCTTTCTGGAAAGTGATGCCCGGGTTGACTGGTCCCAGGGCGCGTTCCGCGCCTCGGTGGATGCCCAGTACTGGCAGCGGGTGGACACCAACGTGGGCGAAAGTTCACAACCCCTGGCCCGGGAGCCCCGGGTGCGGATGGCCTATGAGCCCCTCGACAGTGCCGGGCCCCTGGAGTGGGCCGTGAGCGCCGAGACCACCGAGTTCGCACACCCGGATCCTGACCGCACCCAGGGCCGCCGCACCGACTTGCACCCGAGGGTCTCACTGCCATGGCGAACACTCGGCTATTTTGTGGAGCCCGCCGTGAGTTGGCGCTACACTGAATATGACTTGAGCGGCGATTTGCCGGGCGACACCGCCAGCCCGGACCGCAGCATGCCCATTTACAGCGTCGACGCCGGCGTGTTTCTCGAGAGGCCGGCAACGCTCTTCCCGGGGGTTTACCAGACGCTGGAACCACGACTGTTCTACCGGCGCGCCCCGAGTCGCGACCAGGAGGCGCTACCGCGGTTCGATACCGGCGCCCCTTCCCTGACATTCAGCTCCATGTTCCGGGAAAACGGCTTCAGCGGTCTGGATCGAATCGAGGATGGCGAGCGGGTGACGCTCGCGGTCACCAGCCGCTTTCTGGATTCCATTGACGGCACAGAGTACCTCCGGGTCTCCGGCGGTCAGGTCTTCTACACCCGGGACCGAACCGTTGCCCCCCGGGGTGAAACCGAGCGTAGCCGCTCGGATTACATCACCGAGCTGCGACTGTCCCTGCCCGCCGGCTTCAGTGCCCGGGTGGACTATCGGTGGGACCCGGAGCGAAGCGGCACCAGCAACCTGCTGACCGACCTGCGCTGGCGCGGCGACCGGGACACCACCGTCAACCTCTCCCTGCGGCGCCGGGAGCAGGATGGCGAACGCACCCTGGACCAGGCCAGCGGCGCCATGACTGCGCCCATCGGCCGGGGATGGCGGGTGTTTGCCGGCATCACGCAGGACCTGGAGGAGTCACAGACTCGCGGGCGCTTCTATGGGGTTCAGCAGACGGGGTGCTGCCACGCCCTGCGCCTGATCAGTAACGAGACCCTGGAGCGCAATCGGGACACCGACCGGGCCGAGCTCGAGCGCGAAATCATGCTGGAGCTGGAGCTCAGGGGGCTGGGGGGCATCGGTGATAGAATTCGACAATTCGTCTCCGGCGAAATTGACGGCTACAACTTACGGTAAATCGAGCATGTTCAGAGCATTCCTTGCCGCCCTGATTTTTTTACTGACCCTTGGCACCGCCAAGGCCGACGAGGTCCTGCTGGACCGGATCGTCGCACTGGTTAACGAGGACGTGATCCTGGCCTCCGAGCTTCAGGCCGAGATGGATTCGGTGCGCATGGAAATGCGGCAGCGGGGCATGAGCATGCCGCCGGAGGAAGAACTGCAACGCCAGGTCCTGGAGCGGCTGGTGATGCAGACGCTGCAGATCAACGTGGCGGAGCGTCGCGGCATTCGGGTGGATTCGGCGACACTGGACCGGGCCGTCCGCCAGATTGCCGACAACAACAATCTGAGTCTGGCAGGCCTGCGGGATGCCCTTGAGGAACAGGGGCTGGACATGGCCCAGTTCCGCGATCAGCTTCGCCGCGAAATCATCATCGACCGGCTGCACAGCTCGGAAATGCAGCGTCGGATCGAGATCACGAGCCAGGAGATCGAACAATTCCTGGCCCGTAATCGGGGGCAGAGCCGCGAGTACCGCCTCTCCCAGATTCTGATCGGCATCCCCGAGGCCGCCTCGGCGCAGGCCATTGAGGCCGCCCGGGAGGAGGCCGAGTCCGTGATCCAACGCCTTGAGCAGGGGGAGTCCTTTGAGCAGCTCGCCACGGTGGTATCGGACGCCCGCAACGCGCTGGAGGGCGGCGAAATCGGCTGGCGGACCAGTTCGGCATTGCCTCCCGGTGCGGCGGATGCCATTCGGGCATTGAGTGTCGGTGAATACACCGCTCCCCTGCGCACGCCGGCGGGCTTCCAGATTTATCGTGTGGACGAGATTCGCGATCCGGACGCCCAACTGGTGGAGCAACTCCGCATCCGCCACATTCTCATCGAGCCCAACGAGGTGGTCAGCGACGAGGACGCCCGTCTGCGTCTCACTTCGCTGCGAAACCGATTGCGGGATGGCGCCGAGTTCGCTGCCCTGGCGCGCAGCAATTCCGATGACGCCAGCAGCGCGTCCGGCGGCGGGCAATTGGGATGGGTAACCGTCAGCCAGCTGCCCGATTCTTTTCGGGACGCGGTGCAGGGCTTGCCCGAGGGGGCCATCAGCGAACCGTTCCGAACCGGAGCCGGCTGGCACATCGCCGAGGTCCAGGACCGCCGTGAACGCGATGTCAGCGAAGAGGTTGCCCGGGAGGAAGCCACCCGCGCCATTCGCTCCCAGA
>SL_4KL_010_BRINEDRAFT_10000402_pt1 | contig 21891 bp, 16 predicted proteins | sample SodLak_010_BRINE_2_FD_10664 | JGI IMG/M metagenome (IMG submission 10664) | reverse complement strand
GGCCGGCATCGCCTGGACGAGCCACTCCGCGACGGCGATTGACCGTCTCGTCGGGTTCACGATCGGCTTTGTCCACCTCGTCGGCGCAGCGCTCTGGGTCGGTGGACTGCTTGCACTCGCTGCCATACTGCCCGCGCTTCTCGACCGTGTTCCAGAAAGCGACCGCAGATCGATCGCAGCGACGATCATCCGGCGCTACTCCGCGCTTGCAGTCGCCGGTGTTGGGGCGTTGCTCGCGACGGGGCTCTTTCTTGCCTCGTGGCATGCAAACAGCGCCGACGCGCTGCTCGACACCCAGTACGGCCTTATTTTGGTGACCAAACTCGTTCTCATCGCCGTTGCGCTCGGCCTCGGTGGCTACCACCGCTTCGTCGTGCTCCGTCGACTCGATGCTCGCCCATCGATCGTTTCACGGCTGCTCGGTCGGCAACCAGTGACCGACGGCGGGCAACCGACAACCCAATTGAAGCAAACAGTTCGAATCGAACTGCTCGTTCTGGTCGTAGTGCTGTTGCTGTCCGGTGTCCTGACATCGGGTGCCACCGCGACTGTGGTTCTCGGCGAGACGGATACTAGTGAAACGATCGAACTGGCGTTCGACGAACAGGAGAACATCGATGCGATTGTCGAGCTACAGCCAGTGATCGACAACGAATCGAACAGTGAGATTACTGTCGAAGCGGAGCAGCCGTTCGTCCTCGATGCGACGTTCGAGCGAGACGGAGAGACGGTCCATCCGGCCGAGCAGATCGAACTTCGGGCCACGTCACGAGAAACCGGGACGAATCTGGATCTCGACATGGAGCGGGATGGATCGCGCTACAGCGCTGTCGAGGTGCTCCCAGATCCCGGCGAGTGGGAGCTACGAGTTGTCGGCGATCCTGCTGGTGTCTTCGGCAGTGTTTCGTTCGACGTAATCGTTCAGGATGAAACGGAGGACGAAGAGGACGAATCGGAAGGCCACGTTCACGGAAGCGGTCCAGATTTGTCGTCGGATGACGATGCTGATCACGACCATGGAGAGACCGGCGGGCTACTCGACGACCCGCTTCGGATTGCTGGTCTCGTCGTTGGTCTGTACGGCCTGTTTGCGGTCGTCTTCGAAGGACATCTGCTCTCTCGACGACAGCGGTGACAGGTGATCTCCTCTGTTCGTGTCTCACAGATCGCCCTCACCGTCCTGATTCTCCACTGTTGTTTAAACGCTCGACAGAATTAATAATGTACGTGTACAACGCTCTTTGTGGACGACGACAACATCGACGACCTGCTCGACGAACTCGACAGCCACAGTGATCTCTCGAAATCCGAGCAATCCTTACAGATTCAGATCGACGAACGCCGCTACGGGAAGGCGGTCACGATCATCGAGGGGTTCGACACAGAGAAAACCGATATCTCGTCGCTGGCGTCCGATCTCAAATCACAGCTGGCAGCCGGTGGCACTGTCGACGACGGGCGGATCGAAATTCAGGGTGACCACAGTGATCGGGTTCCCTCTCTGTTAGAAGACCACGGCTTCGTCGTCGAGGAGTAGAGTTTTGCAGTGCTAGATCGGCGGTTTCATAGATAATATAAGGCGGATACCTCGGGGCTTGACCCCGAGGCAGTTGACCGGTTCCAAACAGGGCGAGAAACAGCCATGCCCGGCCCCTGGCACGCTTTCAGCCATCGAATCCAATCAACCGGAGCCCGATCAGGGCGACAAGCACCGTCGATCCTTCGTGACCGACGACAGCAACCGGCAGCGGGATACCAGCAGTGAGGATCGCACCGACCATGATCGCGATCGCTCCGAACGCAATGGCGAAGTTGATGTGTAGTGTCTGTTTTGTTTTCCGGCTCAGGGATAGTGCGTATGGGAGCCTGCTCAGATCGTCCGACATCAACACGACATCAGCGGTTTCGAGTGCAACATCCGTTCCAGCTCCGCCCATTCCAACACTGACATCAGCGGTTGCGAGTGCCGGTGCATCGTTAACACCGTCGCCGACCATTGCAACGCTTTCGTATGACTCCTGTAGGCTCTCCAGTCGTTCGACTTTCTCCTCTGGTAGCAGTTCCGCGTGCACTTCGTCGAGATCCAACTTCTCGGCGATGTAGTTGGCGACTCGTTCGTTGTCCCCCGTCAGCATGACGAGGTGATCCACCCCGCGTTCGCGCAGCTCCTCGATTGCCCGTGCTGCTTCGTCTCGGATCGTATCGGTGTAGCCGATCCAGCCGAGGACCGCTAGTCCGTCGGCCGTTTCGCTGGCGACGAGCACTCCTGTTTTCCCGCTGGACTCGAGCTGGCGAACGCTGGAGATCCCAACACTCAATCCCTCGATCGTTGTGTCCTGGGTCACCGTCTCGAAATACCGTGGATTCCCGATATGTACTGTCCGGTCATCGATATCCGCGTGGACACCCTTCCCGACGACAGCGTCGAACTGTGTCGCATCGGGGATCGAAAGCGATCTGTCAGTTGCAAGATCGACGGTCGCTTCCGCGAGATGGTGCTCGGAGTTGGACTGGACTGCGGCGGCCAGTTCCAGTAGCCGGTTTTCAGTAAGCGGTGTCCCCCCAAAAGTCGCGCCAGTCCGGACGTGGATATCCGTCAGCTCGATATTCCCTTCGGTCAACGTTCCCGTCTTGTCGAAGGCGACTGCGTCGACCTCGGCCGCAGTCTCAATATGTTCCCCCGCTTTGAACAGCACTCCCTGACGGGCACCAGCCGTGATCCCCGACAGGACAGCTGCGGGCGTCGATATGATGACTGCACATGGGGACGCGGCAACCATCAGCGTCATCGCTCGGTAAAACGTCGAATCGAACGGAGCGTCCCAGACGAGAAGCGGCAACACGATCGCCAGAAGCGTCATCGCCAGCACGATCAGCACGTACGGCTGTTCCAGCCTGTCGAGGAGCCGTTGTGTCGGTGCTTTCTTCTCCTGTGCCTCTTCGACCATCCGGATCAGTCGGGAAATCGCAGAGTCATCGGCCTCTTTGAGTACTTCGACTTCGAGACTGCCTGTCTCGTTTATCGTCCCAGCGAACACCTCATCCCCGGCTTCTTTCCTGATGGGGACGGATTCTCCGGTAAGTGAGGACTGATCGACCGAACTCTCCCCGGACAGGACGACGCCGTCCAGTGGAATCCGTTCGCCAGGACGGACTCGAAACCGGTCACCGACTTCGACGTCTTCCAGCGCCAGCGTCTTCTCTTTGTCATCACGGATTACCTGTGCTGTCTCCGGCCGCATCTTCATGAGGGATTTGATCTCGGATCTGGAACGGTCGAATGCGTACGTCTCGAGGACGTTCGAAAGCGAAAAGAGAAACAACAACATCGCTCCCTCGAAGGGTGCATCGACGACCAACGCACCCAGCGCGGCAAGAATCATCAGCAGATCGATCTCGATGGCGGGCTCTTTGAGTGCCTCGATACTCTCTTTGACTCCGTGCCAGCCCCCGGCCACGTATGCAACTCCATAGCATGTCCAGACAAATGCAGATGGCGCGCCCAACCACCCACCAAAGAGGCCACTGATCATCCCGATAAACGTTAGAACAACTGATACTCCCTGAATGGTGATAATCGACACGTCTGGGAAGCCGGAACTGAGACGAGTCCAGACACGAGTCGACTCGCTTGCCTGCATATATCTACCTATCTCCTCTTTCCCCAAGTATTTTGCCAATTAAAAACATAAGTTTAGGTGGGCCAAAATAAATTTAGGCATACCAAATCATTGGTAGCCCGAAATCATCGACGGCTGGATTGGTATCATCGTGAGCAAAAGTTCACCCGTACGCTCCGGAAAAGATACCGGAGTCGGTACTCGAAGACAGTTCAGGTCCCGAACAGCACAGGTGACGAGCTCGAACCGATCATGCCGCTCTCTCGGGACAATTTCCAGCCCAGCGTGGATATGTGGAACTCGATGGGCCATCGTTTCTGGTGGCTACTGGTCGCTGATCGGCTCGAACGATTCCCTGTCCCGGACGGGACTCGAATCCGTGACACTCATTGCTCAGAGCTTCCCGGCAACCACCGACCAGAGGTAGATAGCGATGGCGACGAGGACGATCGTCGCGCCGGCGGCGACATCGTACTGATAGGACAGTATCAGCCCAGTGATCACGGAGATTTCGCCGATGATGATGGCGAGAACGATCGATCGGTTGAAGCTGGTTGTCACCTGCATCGCGGCGGCGACAGGGACGACGAGCATCGCAGCGGTGAGAATTGCGCCGAGGATCTGCATCGCTGCGACGACGACCAGCGCCGTGAGGACCATAAGCAGTGTGTCGTAGAACCAGACGTGCATGCGTGCCAGCCGCGCTGCCTCGCGGTCGAAGGTGATAAACACTAGCTGCTTGTGAGTGAGCGCGATCACGCCGAGTGTAACCAGGGCGAGTCCGATCATCAACTGAACGTTTTCGAAGGGAACGAACAGGATATCTCCATACAGGAAGCCTTCGACCTCACGGCCAAAGACGATCGCATCGCCGTATGAGATGATCAGGACACCGACCGCGAACCCGCCTGTCAGCAGGACTGCCAGCGGGATGTCGGCGTACTCGTCGGTCTTGAGAGCAAGAACCTGCAACCCTAGCGCACAGAAGACTGCGATGATGGCCGCCCACAAAAGCGGGAAATCAAGCGGCACAGTGACACCCAGGATATCTACTGTCGGGATCGTTGCCCCGATGAACAGGCCGATTGCGACGCCACCGAAGGAGCTGTGCGCGAGCGCATCGCCGACGAGTGCCAACTGGCGGTTGACCAGATAAGCTCCCACAAGCGGTGCGGCGATCCCGATCAGGAGCCCTGCGGTAAAGCCGTTCTGGAGCAGGCTGCTACAGAATAGGAACGAATCGCCCGCATTGCAAGCGTTGTCCCAGAAGCTATCATAAAGCGTCGGAAAGGGCCCGTAGACGAACGCAGCGGAAGCGACAATCAGAATGGCCATTGCCAGCACGACCAGGGCGGGTTGCCGGTTCCCCATCAGCCGTTCGACGACGGCTCGCCGGACCGAACGGTCGTCATCAGTCAGTGTGGACAAGACGATCACCTCGACTTACTGCGTGCGAGCTGAAGGCCTGTTCCAGTGCATCCGTCTCGAGAAACTCCTGTGCGTCGCAGTGTTCGTACAGCTCACAGTCGATGCAGGCGATACTGTCGGCGCGTTCCGTGACGACACCGATATCATGTTCGACCAGAAGGATCGTAATCCCCTCGTCGTTGAGTTCATCGAGCAGGTCGTAGAACTGCTCTTTGACGTCTGCATCGATACCGACAGTTGGTTCGTCAAGGGCAAGTAACTCGGCCTCCGCTGCCAGCGCGCGAGCGATGTATGTCCGTTGTTTCTGCCCCCCGGAAAGCCGGTTCACCTTCCTGTCAGCCAGGTCGGTGATGCCGACCCTGTCTAGCGAGTCGTCGACCACCTGCCTGTCCGTCTCGGAAAGTCGGGAGAGACCAGCGTGGGCGTACCGGCCCATCCTGACAACCTCGCGGACTGTCACTGGCATCCGCGAATCGGATTCGCTCGACTGCTGGGAGACGTAGGCGAGTTTCGTCCCTTCACGAAAGCGCTTTGGCGGTTTGCCAAACAGCCGGACCGATCCACTGTCGGGGGATTGTAGTCCGAGCATAATCTTTACCAGCGTCGTTTTACCCGAGCCGTTCGGCCCGATCAGACCGAGGAAATCCCCCTCGGCGACCGACAGCGAGACGTCAGTTAAAACCGGCCGGTCATCGTAGGCAAAAGTGATGTTTTCGACGGCGATAGCATCAGTCATTGTATTATCATTCTCAATGTTACACTCTTTTGAATGGCTCCTACTCGGCCTGGAGCGCGAGCTCCAGTGCTGGAAGATTGATCTTCTCGAAGTGCTCGACGTACCCCCACTCTGGGTCCATCTCGAGGTCCCTGTCGTCCGGGAAGCCGATCTCTGGTTCACCGTTGATCTGGGTCTCGATCGGTGACAGTGGAACGATCTCTGCGCCGGTATCTGCCGCGAGCTGCTCGGCGAGCGTCGCGGGCTCACCCAGATCATAGAGGATATGCTCGATACCGAGTTCGTCGATAGTTTCCTGTATCTCCTCGATTTCCCCCGCGGACGCTTCAGTGTCCGGGTTGATTCCAAACGGTGATACGACTTCGACACCGTAGCGGTCGACCCACCAGCCAAACGAGTTGTGTGTGGCCAGCGCAGCCGTATCCAGCTCCGCCCGGTCGACGATGTCCTGAAACTGTTCGTCGATGTCGTCGAGGGTACGCTTGAACTCCTCGGCGTTTTCCTCGTAGTTGTCTTCGTTGTCGGGATCTAACTCCGCAAAGCTCTCGGCGATATTGTCGACACCGTCTTTACACGCGATCGGGTCCAGCCACCAGTGTTCGTCGTCCTCTTCGACTGGGCTGTCGAAAAATTCGATCCCTGCAGAGGAATCGATAACTTCTACGGTGTCACTTTCTTCGTGCTCCGCGACGAAGTCGTCGATCCAGCCGGCAAAATCGCGCAGATAGACGAACGCATCGGAGTTTTCGAGGGCTTCTACGTCACCGGAACCTGCCGAGTAGTCGTGGCCGTGTTCGCCAGTTGGAACGACATCGAATATCTCCATGTTATCGCCGGCAACCTGACGACTAAGGTCCCAGATTGCGGGCATCGCCGCACCGGCATCTCCCTCAAGATCGTTGTTGCCACCTCCAAGACAGCCAGCCAGCGCTGCGACGCCTGCTCCGCCGCTAAGGATCGTGAATTCTCGTCTCGATACTCCCCGCGATTCGTTCCGCGTCTTTTCAGAACTCATCACTCACCTGTTTTCCCAGGACCGGCATTAGTTTTTGGTATCTAATTAATAGTTTAGACATTTCTAAACCTCTTGTTCAGTCGATGATTCACTCGGTTCGACCATCACCTGTCGTGCAGCGTGATCCGGAACAGTGACGTTGCGGTCGCTCCCAGTAATATCGAGTTTGATTATCCCGACCGGAGAAACGTCGTCGATCTCAACGGTCGTCCCCGGACCGAGCCCGTTCTCAAAGAGGTACTCCCGCAGTTCCACTTCTCTGTCCGGTACCTGCTTGATGGCGAGTTGCTCGCCTGTATCGCAGTCTGCGAGGCTCTGTGTTTCACTGTTTTCCGGGAGCTGAAGCTGTGCATCCGGGATCGGATCACCGTGGGGATCTGTCCGGGGATGGCCAAGAAAGGCAGCGAGTCTGTCTGCCAGCTCATCGCTTATGTGATGCTCAAGGTGCGATGCTTCCGAGTGAACGTTGGACCACGGCAAGTCAAGCTGTTCAGCCAGAAACGTCTCGATCAGTCGATGCTTCCGGATCAATCGCAGGGCAAGTTCTTCCCCTTGCTCCGTGGCCCGAACGCCTTTGTACTCGATGTAATCGAGATACTCTTCCTCGGACAGCTTCTGGATCATATGCGTGGTTGTCGCCTGTGTTTTCTCGACTGCCTCCGCAATTTCGACGGTTCGAACCCGCCGAGAGTACTGTTCTTCGAGTAGATAGACCGTTTTGACGTACTCCTCGGCAACCGGGTCGTTGTCCATCACGTAGTACTTGTTCTGGATTGATTAATATATTTGCCCTTTCAAACTCTTGTTTTAGATTAATCTAATATGGCTGCTGCGTGTTCAGAATCGCAAGACCGAAACGACAACCGTATCATAGATTTTCTGCTGCGTCGAGAGGCCACATACTGCCAGCGAACGGGAAAAGAAGCGATCTATCCTCATTAAATGTTTCACAGTTTCTCCCACCTCTTTCATTTTGCGAACAAAACACTTAGGAATCCTTGGTTCGGCAACACAACATAGGGGAGTGATAAAAATGCACATGGTAACGCTGACCAAAGGCGTCCCGGACTTTCGGGAAGGAAAAGTATCCTTCGACGAGGATGGCCACCTCGAACGGGGGAAGACACCGACGGTAATGAATCCAAACGACAAGATCGCACTCAAGGCCGCCCTGCAGACGAAGGTTCGCAACGGCGGCCAGCTCTCACTGATGAGCATGGGTCCGCCCGGCTACAAGGAGGTGCTCCAGGAGGGGATGAAAGACGTCTACGCCGACGATCTGTATCTGCTCTCCGACCGTGAGATGGGGGCTGCCGACACGTGGGCAACGGCGATGACGGTCGCGACGGGAATCGAACAGCTGGATGAGGAGCCTGACCTCATCTTTGCCGGCTTTAAGACGGCCGACGGCGAGACTGGCCACACTGGCCCACAGACCAACTGGTGTATCGACATCAACGAGAACCTGACCGATCGGCCGATCATCACACACGTCATCTCACTCGAGATCGACGAGGAAGCGGAGAGAGTCAGAGCAAAACGGCTCGTCGAGGGGGATATCTCCGAGATCGAGACCGTCGAGGCAGATCTGCCAGCGTTTATCGTAACTGATCCGGAGTTCGAGCCGACCTACCGGAAGGCAGAGCACCGGCTCAAGTACAAGGATCTACGTGAGGAGACACAAAAGCGGGCCGAGAACATTGATCTCGACGAGGACGTGACTGTCTGGAATCAGGAGGAGTTGAATCTCGATCCCGACTTCATCGGACTCGATGGCTCGCCGACGATTGTCGCTGGCGTCGATCCGATCCCAAAAGGGCCCTCTGAGCGGGAGGCGACGATAATCGATCCCGACGATGAGGGGGCAATGGAAGCGGTGTTCGAAGAAATGAACACGTACGCAGCAGGTGATTAACGATGGTCGAACTCGATCCAACTGAACACGAGATATCGGAGCTCGGGCCGAAAATCAAGGATATAGACGATCTTCAGGAGCTAGAGGAGATGCTGGCACTCGAAAAGGGTGACGAGGACCGGATGCCGGTCAAACAGCTCATCGAGAGTCGCATCGAAGCACTCGAAGAAGACGACGAGGAGGTCGATCCAAGCGACGCGGATCTGTCCGAGCTGACGATCGCCGATGTCGCGAATATGGTTCGTGATGTCGACGATGTCGACTTGCTCGAAGATCTCCTCGAACGCGAGAAAGAAGGGAAAGAACGGAAGGGAGCGATCTCACAGATAGAGAGCCGGATCGAATCCGTCGCTGGGACGGACGACGAGGACACCGAGGAAGTCGAGTACGTCCCACCCGAAGAGAAGTATCCGGATCTCCAGCATCCGACGGCAGACAAACAGTACGTCGAGGGTGTCGCCGGCGAGAAGTACCGGGATATGTGGGTGTACTGCGAGACACAGCAGGGTGAGCTTCTCGACGTCTCGAAGGAGATGCTCGGCCACGCACGCAAGCTGATGGACGAGTACAACAGCGACGAGGGCTACGGCGGCGACGAGGAGGGCAACCCAGAGGAGGTCATTGCCGTTATCGTCGGCGACGATGTCGGCGGGCTTGCTGAGGAGGCGGTCGCCTACGGCGCGGATCGTGTCGTCTACCACGAAGACGAGCGTCTCGCACGGTTCCGACACAAACCGTACACCGAGATCGTCTGTCACATGTGCCGTGATTTCGATCAGGAGTGGCGCGATTACCACGAGCCACGCTACACCATCTTCCCGGCGACGAACAACGGCCGGGATCTCTCCGCACTCGTCCAGGGCGAACTCGACAGCGGACTCGCCTCGGACTGTTCGGATCTGTACATCGATGAGACGATGATCTCGAACCCGGCGAAAACCGGCGTCGCCGGCGAAAAGAAAGAGTTCGAACGCGTCCTGCACATGCCCCGTCCGGACTTCTCCGGCTTCGAGTACTCCACGATCCTCTGTATCGACAAACCCCACCGGGACTTCCACCCGCAAGGTGCAAGCGTCATCCCTGGCACGTTCGATCTGCCCGATCCGGATTACGAACGCGAGGGTGAGATCGTCGAACACGACATCGAACTCCCCGAGGACTGGTTCCAGATCGAGGTCACCGACTACGACCAGCTTGATGACGGTGTCGATCTGACCGGTCACGAGGTCGTCGTCTGCATGGGTCGTGGGATCGACCGTCAAGATCCGACGGAGGGGATCGAACTCGGGCTCGAACTGGCTGACGCATTCGAGGATGCAGCGTTCGGACTCACCCGTGGTGTGATTACAGCCTCCTACGAGTTCGAGGGTCATGTCGAGCAGTACATCACTGAGGAGCGCCAGATCGGCGAGTCGGGGCAGGTCGTCGAACCCGACCTCTACATCGCTGCGGGCGTTTCGGGTGCCGTCCAGCACAAGGTCGGCATGGACGAATCCGAGACGATCGTCGCGATCAACACCGATCCCGAGGCGGATATCCGAGACTTCTCGGATTACTTCATCGAGGGCGACCTGTTCGAGGTACTGCCGCGGCTGACAGAGGCCCTCGAAGAGGGTGAGCTTGCGACAGCAGTCGCGGAGGTAAGCGATGACTGAGTACGAACACTACGAAGCGGTGGTCGTCGGGGCTGGCCCCGGCGGTGCCACGGCAGCGGCGACACTGGCAGAACAGGGTGTCGAAACACTTGTGCTGGAACGTGGCGTCGATGCCGGCTCGAAAAACGTCTCCGGCGGGCTGCTGTACGCGGAGGAGTCTGCCCCCTACACGATCGACAACGTCTTTCCCGGCATCCGCGAGAAAGCCACGGAGCGGCCCGTGGATGATCACTACATCCACAACATCGCCGGCAACAAGGTGAAGACGTTCGATCTCGGCGAGTTACACCACCACGACACCGAATGGTGTGATGCGGTACTGCGACGCAAAATGGACGCCTGGCTCGCCCAGCGGGTCCACGAGAAGACACGCGAGACTGGCGGTGGCCTGCTGACAGAAGTTCGGGTCAACGGCTTGCTTCGCGAAGGTGGACAGATCGTCGGCGTCACGCTGGACGAACTCGATCCGATCAAGGCGGATATCATCATCGCCGCCGACGGCGTCAACTCCGAACTCGCCCGCGATGCCGGGCTGATGGACTGGGACGAACCCGAAGAATGGTTCCAGGGCGTCAAGGCAGTCGTCGAGATGGATCCCGAGCAGATCAACGACCGCTTCGGAATCGACGAGGATGAAGGTGATGCACATCTGTTCTCCGGCGATCTGTTCGACGGTGTCCGGGGTGGTGGCTTCCTCTATACGAACGAGTCGTCGCTCTCGATCGGAACAGTGTTTCATCTCGACTCGCTGGCTGCAAAGCGTGCCGAGCCACACGATCTGCTCGATAGCCTGCTGACCCATCCACTGATGGATCAGTGGTTCGACGGCGAGTACCACGAGCGGGAGTACTCCGCGAAACTGGTCCCTGACTCGAAAAAGGTCGCCCATCCGTCGCCACACCGCGGTCGTCTCCTGCTGGTTGGCGACGCGGCCGGCCAGATGCAGGCACAGGGCCCGGTGATCAAGGGGATGAACCACGCCGTCACCGCCGGCGGGCTGGCAGCCGAGGCCTACGCCGAAGCGAGGGCCCGAGGCAGCCCGGAGACAGCCGGCATGCTGTATGAACAAAAACTCAATGAGGAGGGTGTCATGGACAAACTCCGGCCAAAGCGGTACCGGATGACCCGTGCGCTTTCCGAAAACGACGCGGTGACCTCGATCGGCAGCCGCCTCGTCGACTCACCAGTTGGTTCGGTTGGGATGAAGCTGTTTGGCGGCGTCATCGAGAAGGCGTATAACTCGCCGTTGCTGCTCGGAATGATCCCCGACACGCGACTCACCTACGTCGACGTGCCGACACGGATCGGCGAGGTGCTCGGTACCGAGATCATCGACGAAAACGAGATCGAACCGCCGGAACTGGACGACCGGATCGGTGACCTGACCTACAACGTCGACGATCCGCATATCGAGGTGCTCGACAACAGCTTCGAGGCAAGCGGAACCGCAGTGACAGCCTGCCCGGTCAGCGCGAAAGGGTTCGGTGGTGGCTGTTACCGTGAGGAGTCCGTCAAAACCAACGGCACCGAAAAGCGCAAGGTCAGCCTCGATACCCAGCCGTGTGTCGAATGTGGAACCTGTGCCGTCGTCGCCGATACACACTGGGAACACCCAAGCGGCGGCAAGGGTGTCGAGTTCAAACAGGGCTAACCGGATGACAGCCGAGCAACCTGCCGAACAGCGGTTTGCGGCACGGATTGGTGAGCTTGCCGACAGCGCGACAGCCGACTGTGCGGCATTCGAGCCACCGTCAGAGCCGCCCGACGAGGAGCGTGCGATGAGCTACCTCCGCGAGGGTGTTGGCCCGGCCATCTCGCTGTACGTCGAGGCGCGGACTGGTGGCTTGATGGTGCATTTCCCACCCGACGAGTACCACGCACTGGAAGGGGCGATGAACGACTGGCTGGAGCTGTACGCCGCCTGCTACGGCGTCGATATCTCGGCCGAGTTCACGATCCGGGAGGCCGCAGAGCTGCTCGTCGATACGCACAACATCAAGGATGTGGCACAGCTCATGACCGGTGTGCCAGAGCGGAACACAGCGTAGCAGCAGGTTACTATCACCTTCTTTTGTACCAGACGCCGGCTCTGTCCCAGAAACTGTGATACAGCTTTTTGTTCTGTCACACTGAACTGTCGATAATGGAGTCCCAGCTGGCCGATGGATTATTTGCCCTCGCTATTTTTTCGGGTGCGATCCTGTGTTTACTCGGTATCTACTGTTACCGGACATTTGACGAGCCTGGTGTGGGTTCGTTTGGGGCCTTTAGTGTGCTCCTCGGCGTTGGTGGGATCGTCGGTGGCGTCTCCGGTATTGTCGCCGCCACCGAACAGATGAGTAACACTCCGCTCTGGACAGACATTGCCTTTCTTTTCTGGGGACTCTCGACGGTTCCGTGGCTGTTGTTTGCTGTCCAGTACACTGGCAAGTACACCCGAGTGAGAGCACGCACAGTCGGGTTGATCGCTGCACCCCACGGTGTCTTTGCACTCCTGTTGGTGTCCGAATCACTAATCGATAGCAGTCAGAGCGCGCTGCTACAGGTCGTTGGAACGCTCGTCACACTGCACGTGTTCTTTCTGCTGATTATCGGTGTGTATCTGGTCGTCCGAACGACCCACGAGTACGGCCATCTTTCACTCGTACAGGGGGCATGTCTCGGGTCGGCAGCCATCGCCACCTTCATGGCCGTCAACACGGCAGTAATTCTGCTCGATGACGTGGGACTGACGCTGTCGGTTGGTGCCTACACCGCGGGATTCGCTGGTCCGGCCGCATTGCTCGTGTTTGCCGTGTTTGCCTACGACATGTTCGAGTCGACACCTGCTGCCGGCACTATCGGCGAGCAGGCCATTGCCCGTGAAACCGAGGATCTGGTGTTTGTCGTCGATCAGCACGACCGAGTGATCAAGCTGAACCCGAGAGCTGCTGAAACGTTCGGCGTCAGCCAGACTGAGGCACTCGGCGAGCCAGTCCAGGGGGTGCTTGAAGCATCTCTGTCAGAACTGCGTGAGATGGAGACCTACGAGCTCAACACCGGCGTCAGCAGGCGACAGTTCGACCCCGAGGTTTCGGCGTTTACCGACCAGCACGACCGACAGCTCGGCTACATCGTCAGTCTCCACGATGTGACCGAACGTGAGCTCCGCAAACAGCGTCTGGAAGTGCTCAACCGTGTCCTCCGGCACAACCTCCGCAACTCGGTCGACGTGATCAAGAGCAACGCGGAAGCGATGAACTCCGAGGAGTACGCAGAGATGCCGACCGAGAAACACGCAGAGACAATCATCGACTCTGCCGACGGATTGGCTCATCTCGGCCAGAAAGCCCGGTCGATCGATCGCTTCGTCTCACGGAGTGTGCGAGCGACCGAGCAGGATCTCACAGCCGTCGTCGAGGAATTGATCGAACAGAGTCAGCAAAATCTCACGAACGGTGCCAAGAACGTCTCAGTCACGTTCGAACACCCCGAGCACGCACCACTGCTGACAGATTGGGAAGCACTCCGCGCTGCACTCGAAAGCGCGATCGAAAACGCGATCAAATATGCAGACGAATCGGTAACAATCACGATCACAGAGTACACGACCGGCTATCGGATCACTGTCACAGACGACGGGCCAGGGATTCCCGATTCGGAACTTGCGTGTCTGGATGCTGGCAAGGAGACGCCACTCCAGCACGGCAGCGGGCTTGGCCTCTGGCAGATCAAATGGGGCGTGAAGAAACTGAACGGTACCGTCTCGTTCAAAACGGAGTCGGGGACGGCGATCGAGATGACGGTTCCGGATCGTTCGGCAGCCTGATCACTCGAACTGGAGGAACTGCCGGTCGTACTCTGATTCGCCCTCTCGGAGGTGGACGACAATAAACGACTCCGGTGGGAGAGTCGCCAGCTGGTTTGGCATCCGGCGGAGCGCGTCGTTCCAGCCAACCTGTCCCGGGCGTGGTGAGAGGACGGTGACGAGATCGTCGCTGCCGGCGGTCGTCTCCAGATGCGGGATCAGCTTGTTCCAGCCCTCGACAGACTCGAACTCCGCAGTCAGCTCGGGTTCGACGAGACTGAACAGCCGCTCGTACTGCTCGCCCGCCGAGCCAATCGTGATTACGTGCAGCGACGCACCAACCCGGTCGGCCAGCCGTTTGAGCAGGAAGACACCCTCGAAAAAGCCTTCGTGGTGGTCGATCGCGTGGGGAACCACGACGAACAGCTTCTCGGTCGTGTTGACAGGATGGCCCATTCGCGCCACAAGCACCGGCTGGCGGGAGCGATCGAGTATCTGATCGATAATCGTCCCGAAGATGCGCTGTGTGAGCGAGGTTCTCGCGTCCCAGCCCATTAGAATGAGATCCGACTGTGTCTCGACGGAGCCACGGACGATCCCCGATGCCGGATTGTAGTTGACACGCGTCTCTGTCTCCACGTCGATCTCCGCCTCGCTCCCGATTTCGGTGAGTTCGTCGAGCTCTGCCCGCGTTTCGGCGATTTCTTCGTCTGTCTTTTCTGGCGAAGTTGGACTGACGACTGTCAGAATATGTACTGGTGTTTCACGATCCTCACTCTTGAGCGTAAAGGAAAGTTCGAGCAGCCGCCGCTGGAGATCGGCGTGGTGAGACAGCGGGAGCAGAATGCGTGGATCTGTTGGTTCGCCGTCTTCGCCGACCTCTCGATCTTTCGCGAGTTTGTTGCTTGCACGTGTTGTCATCCACGGGCTGAACACTGCAGTCACAAGCAGCATCAGTACAACGGCGTTGAGGATCGTCTCGTCGAACAGCCCGGCATCGAACCCGACGAGTGTCACAGCGAGGGCGGCCGCAGCCTGCCCCGTCGAGAGCCCGAACATCACGCCACGCTCGTTCTCATCATATCCCCGGACCGCACCCACAAGCCGGACGGCGAGATACTTCGCTGCGATCATCACACCGATGATGACTGCAGCCAACTCGATTGTGTCGACGCCTTCGAGAATGACGCCCGGATCGACGAGCATGCCGACGTGCAACAGGAAAAACGGAATAAAGAGAGCGTTGCCGACGAACTCGATTCTGGTCATCAGGGTGCCGCCCGACGGAATGAGGCGGTTGAGCGCAATCCCTGCGACGAACGCACCGAGGATGGGGGCGATATCGACGATCTCTGCGAGACTCGCCGCCGCAAAAAAGGCCACCACCACGAACAGGAACTCGAAGTAGCTCTCCTGACTAAAATTCTGGAAGAACCACCGGGCAACGGGAGGAATGGTGAACCAGACAGCACCGAACAATAGCCCGAGTGAAAGCGTAATATCCGCAATGAGCATCACCGAAAGCCCTTCTTGAACGGCCCCGATCGACAGTGCCAGCACAATCAATGCGAGCGTATCAGTAAAGAGGATCCCACCGAAGACGGCAGTCACCGCGCGGTTCTGTGTGACGCCATACTGATCCACGATCGGAAAGGCAAGCAGCGTATGCGAGGAGAACACAGCAGCGAGCAACAGCGCCGCCCAAAACTCGAGTCCCAGATAGAAGACGCCGACGAGACTCCCGAACACGAATGGAATACCAAAGCTGGCGAGCCCGAACAGTGCCGCACTTTCTGGCTCCTCGGTGAATCCCTGCAGATCCAGTTCGAGTCCGACAGTAAACAGCAGATAGATTAGCCCGACGCTACCGAGCAACTCGATTGCTGCCGAATCCGCGACGATTCCCAGCCCACCCGGGCCGATCAGCGCGCCGATCAGGACGATTCCGACAATCCCCGGTTGTCCGAGTCGCTTGATCGCGAGGGGGCCGATCAGAAAGGCCGCAAGCGCGAGCGTGAAAATAAGCACCGGCTCTTCGAGCGGCCTAGCCGGGATATCGAAAATAAATGTCAACGCTGAGTTCGTGGGAAACATACCGAGTCAGTAATGAGAAGTGGAGCGATTACTATCGACCTGACTGGTTTTCAACGGGATTGGATATGAAAGCTGCGGAGTTGCCGGATCGTCGCTTCTCTCTGCGCCCGAGAAAGCGTTGCCCGTGTTCCTTACACAGGCGGATGACTTATGTAGTATGATGTGGTATGGCGTACCATGGAGCTGTTCGAAAAGCCAGAGATCGATCACGCCGACAGGGGGGATCTCTACGAGTACATCGAGCGAAACGGTGCGACGAGGCCGGAGAAGGCACGACGGGCGCTCAACATGGAGAAACGGCAGTTCGGTCACCACGTTGCGATCCTCAAACGCGACAACGTAATCGAGGAGACAAACGGCACACTCAGGGTCGCCTATGACGCCGGTGACGAGCAGAAGTTCGACCACGAGGAGGTTTCATTTACCATTCGGCAGGCACGTGAGGAGGATCTCACGGGACTTGTGGGGGCAATCCGCGAGGCAATTGGTGGTGGGGAGTATGTGAAAGCGGAGACAGTGGCCGATATCGTCGACAACGAGGGGGTGTTGATCCGCCACAACGAGATCGAATCTCGGATGTTCTTCGTCGCCTGCGTCGATGGGGATGTCGTCGGCTGGGTTCATCTCAAACACACAGATCTCCAGAAGTTAAACCACACTGCGGAGCTGACGCTGGGTGTCCTCGAACGATACAGAGGCCACGGCATCGGCAGCCAGCTGCTCGAACGCGGCGTCCAGTGGGCCGAGATGCACGATCTCGAGAAACTCTACAATGCGATCCCGTCGAGCAACGAGCAGGCGATCGAGTTTCTCGAATCGCACGGCTTCGAGATCGAAGCCACTCGCGAGGATCACTACAAACTGAACGGCTCCTACGTCGACGAAGTGATGATGGCGCGTGCGCTGTGAGGGAGTCAGTGTCGAACTGTCGACCGTTCACTCGCCCTTAGTGTCGTGCTGTCGACCGTTCACTCGCCCCAGACGTCTGATAATGGGTGGTCATCCGGACTGTCTTTCGTCGACCGCTTTCTCCGCCGTGGTGTACTGCGAGTGCTTCCCTTGCTGCCAGCGAGCGCTTCACTGGGAGAAAAGGCCGGCAGATCCGGTGGCTGCATTCTATCGACCTGTTCCTCAAACCACGGCGGCATATCGGTCCGTGCCCGGTCGAAAAGCTCCAGAAGCGACTGGTCCCCGAGGTAGGTCGTGCCGTAATCGTCGGGTGCCCGTACCACACGGCCACAGGCCTGGATCACGGTTCGCAGCGCAGTCCGGTAGTACCACCCCCACTGGCCGTCTTCCAGCCGTCGGGCAACGCGCGAGTCATTGGTGTTCGGATAGGGTGCCTTACAGAGCAGCTGCCACCGGCAGAGATCCCCCTCCAGATCCAGCGCCTCTTCCATCTTCACCGAGAGAAAGAGATCCGGGTCGTCGCTTCGCTGCCAAGCCGCAAGCTGGCCGTCTCTGTCCTCACGGTCGTGACTCCGGATTCGGGATTCGACACCAAACTCCTCGAGTAGCGTTTCGAGTTCCTCTTTGATTGCATACGAGTGACAGTGAACGAGTCCCTTCTCGTCGTCGTGACGCTGCATCAGTCGGACCAGCACTCTGGCGATTTTCGGTAGCGTCTCCTCGCGATGTTCGTAGGTCATCTTCCCCTGTGTGACATCGTACAGTGGGCGGTTCTCGACCGGGAACGTGTGGGGAACGTCGACCAGCGCAACATTCGACGGATCGAGACCGACGTTCGCACAGAAGGCGTCACGGTTGAGAATCGTCGCCGAAAGAAGCAGAAACTTCTGGCCACGATCCCAGACGGTGTGTTTCAGATACCGCTCCGGGTTGACGGGTTTGATCGTCACCGGCGATCCCTCGCCGCCGTGCTGGTCGACGACCCACGTCGTCACGCTCTCTGGATCACGGTAGTCCTCGATGAACCAGTTGAGATCAGTCCGCAGCTTCGTCAGCCGATCCCGCTTTTCGACCTGCTCGGCTGTCAGTTCTGCGTTACCACGCAACGACTCCAGCCCGCGGTCACAGATCGTCGTCAGATAGTCGGCGTACTCGACGGCGTCATCGAGCCCGTTGATGACGTCCGGACGAACATTGTTCCAGGGCGGGATCGTCTCCGGACCGAGCTCGATCGCAGCGTACATCTCCGCCCAGTCACCGAGTCCGTGTGCCTCGTCGATCACGACAACGTCGCGCACGCCGAAGACGTCCGAGCCGGCGGTCTGCATAAAGTAGGCGAGCGTCATTGCTGCGATCTCCCTGTTTGCGGCGATAGCGCGGTCAGAGAAGTACGGACAGCGGTGTTTGACCTGACAGTCGAACTCTCGTTCGCGGGCGCAGGGTGCTCTGTTGACTGGGGTATCGGTCTCGCCGGGGAGAATACAGCTGTAGTTGTTCTTTCCTCTGATGATGTTCAGATCTTCGAGAAGCGAATCGCCGGCAACGTCGTCAAGCTGGGAGACCTGGGGTGTCGTATAGAATGCACCGATCGGCTCTTCCGGTGTGGCCTCTCCCGGCGTCGCGGAACAGCCGGCGACCGCCCGGGCGAGCAGTGATTTGCCGCTGCCGGTCGGTGCCCGCGCGAGGACGACATCGTTGCCAGCCTCGAACGCATCCCGGATGTCGGCGAGTGCCTGCTTTTGGGCACCCCGGTACTCCGGGGCGGGAAACTCCTCGAAGATGCGCGAACAGTCCACGGTGATACTGGATAACCGATCAGTCTTAAACCCGGGGATCTGCGAACCAGCAGTCTTGGCCAATTATCAACGGAGATGCCCAGGGCGTACAGTGTGTCCCGTTCGTGAGCGGTTGCAGATTTTCAGTCATATCTTTGTGTGCATTGCTCCTTACTTGCGGAACATTCCAGAAAATTTAATTTGTTGATACGAAAATAGCTGTATTGATTGTATGGACAGACGTCGATACCTCACTGTGACAGCCACAGCGAGTCTCACAGCTGCCGGTGTACTAGCAGGCTGTGTTGGGTCGGATGATTCCGGGGACGAGGAGAACGACGACTCCCAGCCTGATGTAGGTGAGTACGATGCAGAGTCCCTCGAACCAGAAGCGTCAGTGCCGATCGATGAACACAACCGAGGCACTGAAACTGGCATCGAACAGCTCTTGATCACTGAATCTGTGGGTGATCACAGTCCGGCGGAACACACAGTTGCGCTGGATCATCTGGTGCAGAATTCGGCACCAGAACGTCGCACAGCAGTGCTTGTCTCTACACTCGATGTCAGGGATGGCGAGTCCTACGAGGAACGACGGGCGATCTCCGTCCCCGGCGACACGGTGAACGAGTACGTTGTTGCCCACGAAATCGAGGAGTCAACGTCCGCTGATGGGTTCGAATATAGTTTCAGTGCGTCGCTGGATAGATAATACCGGTCAGCGTATCAAACGTTGATGCGCACTGTCTCTCCGCTACCTCGTGGGCAACGAGAGCGAGAAAATGAAGCCGAGTGACTGCGCTACCAGCGCTCGGTTTCCCGTCTACAGCATCAAAAAGTACCCTCCACAGGACTGTTCGAAACCTGCACCCTGCTGGCCGCTCGTCACACCCCCCGTCAATTAAATACGATCGGTGGATAATTACTGTCCGTGGCGAGATACTGATACTATGGTGACCGAAACCGGAGGAACACCGATCAAGGGAACTGTGTCTTCTGGCTTCGAAGGTGTTCGTGATGTGTTCGTCGAGAACTTCACCGAACGTGGCGAACTCGGCGCAGCCTGTGCTGTCTACCACCAGGGTGAGAAAGTCGTCGATCTCTGGGGTGGCTACCGGGATCGGGCGCGCGAGCAGCCATGGACGGAGAACACACTCGTGTTGGTTTTTTCGGCAACCAAAGGGATCGCCGCGATGACGATGGCACACGCCCGGTCGGTCGGACTCTTCGAGTACGACGACACCGTTGCCCGCCACTGGCCGGCCTTTCGCGCAAATGGGAAAGGGAGGATTACGATCCGGGAGTTGCTCGCCCACCGTGCCGGACTGGCAGCGCTCGATCGCGATCTCACACACGAGGATATCCGCGATCGGGCGGGACTTTCGGCGCTGCTCGCCGACAAAGAGCCCGACTGGGAACCCGGCAGCCGCCATGGTTATCACGCCATCACCCTCGGCTGGTACCAGAGTGAACTCATCAGACGGACAGACCCCTACGACCGGACGCTCGGAGAGTACTTCGAACAGGAGATCGCACAGCCGTACGACATCACCTTCTACATCGGCACGCCGACTGGTATCCCTGACGAGCGGATCGCCGAGATCGAGACCGTCGGGCTCCGAGAGAAACTCTCGAATCTTCGCAGCGTGCCCTGGGGACGGGTCAAAGCCGCGCGGACGCCTCGTTCGCTCACACGCCGGTCGCTGAACCCGATCGACGTCTCCTCTCCCGCGGAGCTTGCCTCCCGGGAGTATCGACGGGTCGAGATCCCTGCCGCAAACGGGATCGGGCAGGTCCGCGACATCGCAAAAGCATACGGTGCGCTTGCGACTCCGGAGCCTGGGTTGGGCATCGACCGGGAGATCAGAGACAAATTCGAGATGCTCCCGAGTGCGCCGCCTGCGGGCGCTCGAGACGAGGTCTTGAAGATGGATACTGCGTACTCGCTCGGGTTCTCGAAACCATCGCTTGATTTCGATTTTGGTTCCAACAGCGCCGCCTTCGGTGCGCCCGGCGCGAGTGGCGCATTTGCGTTTGCCGATCCCGAGTACGAACTCGGCTTCGCGTATGCGCCGAACCGGATGGGCGTCCAGCGCTACAACGATCCGCGGGAGCAAAAGCTCCGTAACGCGGTGTACGACTGTCTCGAACGCAGGTAACAACAACTCTGTTGAACGACAGACAAACCCGGATCAGGTGACGTTCTCGGCGACGCTCCGGACTGCCTGGTGGAACTGCGTCGCCGTCTCGAAGCGCTGGATCTTTTCTTTTGCCGTGGCACGCGCAAGGATCTCCGCGAGTCCAGCCGGCAGTGCCGGGTTCTCGCTGTCGAGTGGGGCAGGCTGTTCAGTGAGCGCCCCTCGGCGGATCTCCTCGAAGCTTCCCTCGTAGGGTGGTTCTCCTGTCGCGGCAGTGTACAGCGCCATCCCGAGCTGGTAGATATCCGTTGCGTGGTCGATGCTGCCGTGCTGGTCGCTGAAATACTCTGGGCCAGCGTAGCGGGGGTCAGTGTAGTTCGCCGGATTGTCGTAGTTGCGGTAGACGGGAATGAGCCCCACGTTGTCGAGTTTCGACACTGTAGGCTCGTCGAACAGCGAGGGCGTCTGTCGGATACTGTGTGGATCGATCCCGCCGTGGACCAGATCCCGCTGGTGAAGCTGTGCGAGCGCGCTCGTCAGGTCTGTCGCGCTCTGGAGTAGCTCCTCCCGAGGAAGCTGTCCTCGCTCCCAGAGCGTCTGCTCGGTGAACTCGACTGCGGCCCACGGCCGGGGCGATGTCCCCCAGTCAGCGACATCCACGACACTGGCAGCATCGGCCTGTTGCCAGCCCGAAAGCTGGGCCGCAATCTCCCGTTGAAAGCTGGGATCGTCGTGGCTGGTGTACAGGCGCAGGATGACGATATCTTCAGTTGTGCCCTGTAACGTTCGGGCCTGTACGACGTGGCCGTACCGCGTCTC
>SL_4KL_010_BRINEDRAFT_10000400_pt1 | contig 21909 bp, 19 predicted proteins | sample SodLak_010_BRINE_2_FD_10664 | JGI IMG/M metagenome (IMG submission 10664) | reverse complement strand
GGCAAAATTATTTTCCAGAGAAAAAGATCAGGACAGTAATCTCCCGGTCTAGAGCGAATTATCTCCCGACAAAAATTTGGCTGCTGTGGGGGAAGTTGAGATGGATAATTTCACAATTAAAGATATGAGCAAAGAAGACACCGTCTTTGTTGGCACCTGTACTCATGTCAGCTTTGATGGTGTCTGTACTCATTTCAACTTTGATAGTGCCTGTAATCATGTCAATGATATTCCAGAAAATCTTACAAGAGCTGAGATAGAGCTGGCAGCCAGGAAAAGGCTTATCTGGCTGCAAAGTTTACATCAAAAGGGTGTAAGAACCAGAGTTGCCTATCTTGATAAAGAGCCGATGGGATTTATTCATCTTATTCCAATTGAGATGTGTCCCCTGGGTCCTCTAGGAGAAAACCTTCTGGTCATTCCCTGCCTGGTGGTAAAAGATAAAGTGCAGAGGCTGGGAGCAGGAAGAAGGCTTGTTGAGAATGCTGTGTTTCAGTCTGAGAGGCAGGGTTTAAAAGGTGTGGTTGTGAAAGCTTATTATAATGATCACTGGTTCATGCCGGGAAATTTTTTTGAAAGATGTGGTTTTGAAATAGTAAAGAGAAAAGAGGATCAGGCCCTTTTATGGAAAGTAACCGGGCAGGGGACAGCTGAACCAGAATTTCTCTCGCCAGATTATAGTTTTTATTCCGAAGGTGAGAAGGTAACTATTGACCTTTTCTGGAACTCTTTTTGTCCAACAAGTTATATTGAAACTATCAGGGTTAGAGAAATAGCCGGGGAGTTCCAGAGCAAAGTTATTTTGAATGAATACTGCGCCGATAGACGGGATACACTTCTTCGCCATCAAATTCCCAGGGGAATTTTTCTGAATGGCTCCAGAATCAGGAGTGGTAAAGAAATTTCTAAAGTTAAATTAAGAGATGAGATTGAGCTGGCTCTTNCCCGGTAGGTGACTGTATCGTGCTGCCAGCCTTTAATTGTGATGATAATTTTTAAAAAACACTGTGATACCTGGTGATACCTGGAAGAAGTGATACCTGGAAGAAGGATGTTTTGTGGAAAACAGACAAATCACTTAATTATGGCTCATCTTGTAAACCGATGGTTGATATTAAAGAATTTGAACTAAGTTAATCCTCTACATTACTTTTATTTTTTTCTGTTTTTTGACATCTTACTGTTTTTTTGAAAAATGAAATTATCAGACACATTACACATACTTTTTCTCCCCGTAAAGGAAAATGACCAATGATTTAATATTGTAATGTAAAAGACCAGTGATTTATTATCGTAAAACAAATGACCAGAGATTCAATAACGTAATGCAAATGACCAGAAAAATAATTTCGCAAAAGCAGTCAAATATTTGGTTTACGTGCGGGAACCTTTGTGTGTCCTGCCTATATTCTATGAAATTTCTGTTAATTGTTTACTTTGAAAATTTGCAGAAAAATTTTCATTTAATGTTGTGCTCCGAGGGAGCATGGCGGTTTTCCTTGGAAAAAATATTTTTGCTCGCCAATTTAGTAAATATTAAAGAAGATATTGATTTAAATCTAAAAATTTCATTATATATCTGAGCAGATAAAAATATATTATATAGATAAGACAGTATGGGCTTGGCCGCTTGCTCCCAACGGAACACGAAAATAACCATTATACCTTCAACTGCTTCAAACTTCCTTAGCCCAATCGCTGATATTAACCAGCAAAATAATGACTGCCAGAGAAGCAGCAAATAAACCCAGCGTTTCCAGGATAAATAAGCTGCCCGCCAAATTTTCAAGTCCCATGATAAAGCGCAGACCTCGCGCCAGGTAACTTAACGGCAGCACCACACTGATCCTCTGAAAGTAAACAGGCAAAAATTCCACGGGGAAATAAATGCCGGAGAAAAATAACATTGTAATTAAAAATACACTGGCAACCTGGGAGGCACTTTCCTTTGTTCTGGCAATCAGGGTGATCAAGGCACCAAAGCCCATCATAACAACCAGCCCTACCACTAAATACAGCAAAAAGGCCAGCCAGTTAATGCTGAAGGTGACACCGAAGAACAGATAACCCATCAGTAAGACTACCACAGAACTGAATAAAGCCGGGGGAAAGCGGCTGGTCATCAAAGCTAAAATAAAAACAGTCTTCGACATTGGAGAGGCCACCATCCTCTTTAGAACACCTTTCTTGCGATAATCCAGAAAAGCTTCGGCAAAGACAAAAAGTCCTGACGATGCCAGGCCCAGGGCAATTAAGCCGGGAAACATAAATTCCAGCGGACTTACAGAGCCGTCAGCTCCTTCCAGCTCCGCTTTCTCCACCGCCATTATATCAAGCAAACCAGTCCGTTCCCGGTCATATTCAGCAGCTACAGCTTCCACCTGCTGCTGCAGCTCCGGATTATCTTCCAGTCGAGCTGGATGATAAAAAGCTTCCAGAGAATTTCCTTCTCTTACCAGCAAAACATCGGCCTCCAGATTTCGGACTAATTCCTCACCCTTTTCCCTGGCTTCCACCAGCTGATAAGTCAGACCCTCCCGTTGATTGATTATCTCCTGCCACAGCTCTCCGCCCTCTTCAGCAGATTCATCTAAATAAAAAGCCACAGTAAATACCCTCTCGCCTCCCCCGCCGTAAAGAAAACCAAAAATGAACATAAAGATCAGCGGCAATATCAGGACAAAAAACATTGCCTGCCGGTTGCGAAAAAAGGCCAGGGTTAAAGTCTTCGTCAGCCTAACAAACTGCTTACCCAAATTAGTTACCATTGTTTTTCCTCCCTGCCGACCAGCTGAATTTCATAAAAGTTACCACCAGAGCTAACAATAACCATATTCCCGGCACAAGCAAATTTTGATAAGCTGGAGTTGGGCTGCTGAAAATACCCAGTGTATCCCGCAGACCGTTAATTAAATAAGTCACCGGGTTAAGCCGCACAATCAGCTGCAAAAAACCAGGCAGTCCGGTAACGGTAAAAAAGGCTCCTCCCAGAAACAAAAGAGGATAAAAAAGTCCCTGCACCAGACCCCGGGCAGCCTGACCATTATCAACCAGAGAAAGCACTAAAAAACCTAGAGCCAAAAAGACCAGTAAGGCATAACCAATAAAAGCCAGTGCTGAGGGCTGAAATATATTAACTGTAAAATCAAAGAAAATCCGGCTTACCCCATAAACAACTGCAATCTGCAGTACAGTGATTACCCCAATATAGAGAAATAAACCGCTGAAAAACTGACTGATCTTAACAGGGGTTGCCTGATAACGGCGTAAAATTCCTTTATCTCGCCGGAGAGAAATTTTTGCAACTAAAATTTCCATTCCCGATGAAAATACGGTCATAACAATAATACCTGCCACCAGGTAATCTGTCATAGAAAAACCTGTCTGCCTTTCTCCTGGCTCAGCAAAAGCCTCAATTTCTTGATGACTAACCTCCAGCAGTTCCTCTTGAGCTGTCATGCCGCTGAAGATATTGAATCGCCGGCTAATTTCACTAATTATTCCCTCAGTAATATCAGCAGCTATCGTTGATAACTGGTTCTCCGGTCTATAATAAGCAGTCATCCTCCCGGCTGGAGGTGCTTCACCAGTTTCATGATACTGATAGGCAATTTTGTTCATCACCTGTTCATTAAATTCACCAGGAATAACCAGCACCACATGCCGCTCTCCTTCAGCCAGCAATTTCATTTCCTGCTCATAAAACTCTTCCCGGTCCTCATTTTCCTGGGGAAGATGCAGGTTCAACCACTGCTGATCTTCCTCAGCCTGAATAGAAAGAAAAATTTCCTCGACTTCTTCAGACCAGGCAAAAATATCTTCCCGGCTATCTGATTCACCTTCTTCCTCCAGGGATACCAGACTAATCTGCATAGTTATCCTTTCATCCTGCTGGCCTCCAAAAATCAGGACTAAAATTATTAACAAAATAACCGGAAACATTAAACTCCAAAAAAGATTAGAGCGGTCCCGGAAATACTGTCGTAAATTTTGTTTGAATATTTTTAGACTGGCCTTCATTATTCCCTCAACTCCTTGCCAGTCAGATCCAGAAAAACATCTTCTAAGTTAGGACGACGAATCCGCAGCTCATCCAGAGTCTGCTCTTGTTTCTTGCTCCAGTCGAATAACTTTGCCATCGACTCAGAAAGATCTTTTACATGCAGCTCTACCTGCTCATCATCAACATCAACCTGAGGAAAAATATTTTCCAGTTCAGATATTGAATCTCCCTGCAAATTCCTGTCGGCAAAAACAATAATATTCTCTCGATCTAGTTTAGCAATTAATTCCAGGGGAGTCCCCCGGGCAATTATTTCTCCCCGATCCATAATATAAACATAATCCGATAATTCCTCTGCTTCTTCCATATAATGAGTAGTCAAAAAGATAGTTTTCCCCTGACTGCGCAAATTCTGAATCAACTGCCAGATATTTCGGCGGGCCTGAGGATCAAGTCCAGTAGTCGGTTCATCTAAAAAAAGTATCTTGGGGTCATTAATAAGAGCCAGCCCAATAGCTAACCGCTGCTGCTGGCCCCCGGAAAGGTCTTCTACATAAGCCTCAGCCTTATCCTGCAGTTCCACAATATCTAGAATCTCAGTTGCCGGTATGGTTGTAGAATAAAAAGAAGCAAACAAATCCAGCAATTCTTCCACCTGAGTTAACTCCACAAAATTGTTCTGCTGCAGCAGAACCCCGATTTCTTCTTTTTGTCGCCGCCCAATCCGCTGACAGCGTTCCCCAAAAAAATATAGTTCTCCTCCATCTTTTTCCGTTAAACCTTCCAAAATCTCTATTGTGGTAGTCTTCCCGGCCCCATTAGGTCCAAGCAATGTAAATACCTGATTTTCTTTAACATAAAATGAAATCCCATTAACTGCCTTAACTTCTCCGTAGTGTTTTTTTAAATTCCTGACTTCAATAGCTTTCTGGCTATTATTTTCCCCTGCTTCATTGTTGTTTTTTTTGATTTTTTGTTCCATTTTTTCTCCTTCCCTTAAACGCTTTACTCTTGCTCACTGCCATACTTTATTCGATAAATATAATTAATCCCTTCGCCTAATTCTTTCTAATTCTTTCTATTATACTCTTCATATTTTCCATTTTAAGTGTATTAAGTGTACAGGTTTTCAACCACAATTTCAATATGTTTATATTATACCACAATACAAATTTTTTAAAGGTAAAATTTAATCCGGTTTTTGGATTGATTTTTCTCTCAACCAATCGAGAAGTTTTTTTAGAATCTTTAACACTTTGCAGAAGCAAAACTGAGCCCGAAACCCGATTTTTGTGGTCGGCTTTACTAACAGCGAGTTAGAATTTTGATATAATATAAATCAAATTAAAAATCTATTTCAAAATTAATGAACTGGAAGGAAAATTTGCCGACCGGAAAGCACAGTTTATAACTGAGATGGTGGAAAGCTCAGTCCCTAAAGCTCAGTCCCTGTAATGTGGTTAGTAGTGGAATCACCATCTGTTGGAAGATTCAAGAGGTTTCGAGACTTAATTTAGGGCTAAATGTTAACCTATATCTGCTTACCAGTACTCGGAATGGTAGAAGCAGTCTTCTGAACTGTGATAATAGAACCTATCAGATAAAATTATATATTGAAAGGATGTTAATCATGAGTGAGTTAGGTATTCAGGAACTTGAAAAGGTCGCTGAAACTTATGAAGAGCTACTTGCCCCAGCTTTATTCGAAGAATGGACTTACCGACTGGCGGATGCTGCTGACATTCGACCAGGACAACAAGTGCTGGATGTTGCCTGCGGCACTGGACTGCTGAGCCGAACTGTTGCTGAACGTATAGGTCCCAAAGGATCTGTCTCAGGGCTGGACATCAATCCCGGCATGTTAGCCTTAGCCGAACAAATTTCACCCGAAATTAACTGGTGTGAAGGAGATGCTGAAGCGCTGCCCTATCATGACAATAGCTTTGATTCTGTTGTCAGCCAGTTTGGGCTGATGCTCTTTTCTGCACCTGAAGCCGCTCTTAGTGAGATGATGCGGGTACTGAAGCCTGGCGGCCATTTGGCGGTGGCAGTTTTTGATTCTCTTGAAAAAATACCTGCTTATGCCGTGATGGCTGATGTATACGATCGCCTGGTAGATAAAGAGGTGGGAAATGCACTCCGCATGCCCTTCTCAATGGATGAAACTGAACTTCATTCAGTATTCACATCTGCGGGCTTAAGCTCTGCAGTTATTACAACCGAGGAAGGACAGGCACGCTTTTCAAGTGTTAAACATATGGTTCTGGCCGATGTGAAAGGTTGGTTTCCTTTTGCCCAAATACATTTAGAAAACTCTAAAATCGAAGCTGTTATTCAGGAAGCAGAAGTTGTACTGGAACCATTTAAGACCTCGGATGGCGCGGTGGAGTTTCCGGTGCCTGTGCATATTGCTACAGCAGTGAATTCATAATCAGCTGGAACTGGATATCCCTATAAACCCCTGTAACAATCATCAAAAAAGCCTCCATTCCTGAAAAGGAAGGAGGCTTTTTATCGTTTCACCTGCTTGAACCTGGCGAAACAACTCTCGGTAAGCTCTTCAATAGTATAGAGATAATGAGCCGTGGCAGATTCTCCCTTCCGGCTGATGCTTTATAAAAAGCTGTCATTAAGTTCAAAGGTTTAAATTTGAGAAGAGAAAATGTTGTTGCCTCTTCGCTGTTTTGTGTGGGTTTCATCACTGATATCCCTTGCTGTAGTAGAGGATATTTGGAATAAGAATATATAAATTCTGAGATATTTGTCTATTTTTGAAGGATAATTATGTGTGGACAGTTAATTGTATTAAGTAGATAACACAAATAATGAAATTTTCTATTGTGGTTAATATTGTTGAAAAAAACGAGATTTTGGCTGTTTCTTTATTAACTTTAACAAGGGTTTTATCGGTTAGAAGATATTAGATTTTGGCCTCAAATGGGACTTATGAACATACTATTGACTTAGCTATAACCTGTATTGAAGAAGGTGGATTTGAAGTTCAGGCATTGATCTTGCTTTCATTAAATGATTGAGGCAGAAGATAGAGCTAAACTGCTAGTAGAATTATATTATTTAAATAATATGGCTCCGCTGCGAAAAGTCATTTTACAGGTAATTTGCTTGATAGGATAACTGATATGACAGGGATTAAAAATTTAAATTTTAATGATATCGACTTTATGCAGGGCAATCATAATATTGGATTTTAATAAATTTATGAGGAGATGTAAGCCAATGCTGGATTTGCTTTTGTTGAATGGCAAAATAATTGACCCCGAAAAATCTTCCTGCTTTCAGGCTAATATTGGAATTTCCGACGGCAGGATCACAATGGTTGCTGATGAAAGGAAACCAGCCCAACGGGAGATTGACATTAAGGGAAGTTATATTTCTCCTGGCTTTATCGATATTCACATTCATGAGAACGAAATAGATGAGAACGAAATAGAGGAAGGAGAAATAAATGAGGGAGAAATAAATATTGAAACTTTAAAATATGCTGTTCAGATGGGTGTTACCACTGCTGCCGCTGGAAACTGCGGGATAAACTTAAGCGGCAATTCAACTGTGGATTATTTTGCCGCCCTTAATAACATAAATCTCCCGGTAAACTATCTGAGTTATATCGGTTATGGTTTTTTGAGAGATAAAATTGCTGATGGGACAGAGGGCGGTTTATCATGGGATGATTTTGATAAGCTGATTCCTTATATTGAGGAAAATTTAACAGGAGGAGCCTGTGGTGTTTCCCTGGGCCTGGAATATACTCCGGGAGTCAGCACTGAAGAGATTCTGTGGCTCGGCAGTTTTATCAAAAATAACTACCCGGATAAGCTCTTGGCCGCCCATTATCGTTTTGATGCAGCCAGGTCGCTGGAAGCAGTGGCAGAGATGATAATAACTTCCCGGGAGACAGGTGTTGCCTTTCAGGTTTCCCATATTGGCAGCTGTTCAGCTTTTGGTGAAATGGATTCAGCCCTGAAGATGCTTGATGCTGCCAGGAAAGCTGGAGTAGACATTGCTGCTGATGTTTATCCCTATGATGCTTTCAGCACCTTTATTGGCAGCGAGGTATTTGCTCCTGGCTGCTTTGAGCGCTGGGGAAAAGGTCCTGAATCCCTGCTGGTGGTTAATGGCCCCCACAGGGGAGAGTACTGCAGCAAAGAGCTCTTTGAAAAGCTGCGTCAGGAAAGCCCTCAAACTCTGGTAGCAGCCTTTGTAATGCAGGAGGATGAGGTTGATAAAGCAGTCCTTCATCCCGATATTATGATTGCCAGCGACAGCCTGGTTACTGAGAAGGGGGGACATCCTAGAGCTTCGGGAACTTTTCCTCGCTATCTGGCAAAATATGTTAGAGAGGAGAGTAAGCTGGATCTGCCCGATGCGATCAGGAAAATAACCACTCTGCCGGCGCGCAGGCTTGGTCTTGAGAACAACAGGGGACTAGTTGTCCCGGGATATAGGGCTGACCTGACTGTTTTTTCTTTGGAAGATATACAGGATAATTCTACTTATCAGAATCCACTAGTNACTCCATCAGGTATTGAATATGTCATTGTAAACGGGAAAATTGCAGTCGAGGATGGTCGTTATCAGGGAGGTGATTGTGGAGAAGTAATCAGCCATGGCAGGACATAATTTTATTAATCTGTATTTGGACTTAGTCCTGGTTTTAATTTTACTTAAAGGCGGTAACCTTCCAGACTTTGAACAGGTAGATTTTAAACAGCTAGACTTTAAACAGATTAAGCAGGTTAAAAACTTTCTTTAAAGAAAGGAGTGGTTCTATGAAAAAGGTACCTCATGTTTATGCTTTGATATTTATCATCATTGTTATTGGAGCAGTAGCAACCTTTATAGTGCAGCCAGGAACCTTTGAAAGAGAGGTAATCGAAGGACGAGAGATGGTAGTTCCTGATTCCTATGAAGCGGTTGAACGCACTCCGGTGGGACTTCTGGGGACGCTGAGAGCTGTTCAGGTTGGTATGATAGAGGCAGCCAATATAATCTTCTTTATTTTTATTGTGGGTGGTGCTTTTAGTATACTTAAAGGCACCGGGGCCATTGATGGAGCTATAGGAACTCTAGCTTTAAAGGTTCAGGGAAAAGAAGCCCTTTTTATTCCGGTATTAATGGTCGCTTTTTCCTTATTTGCAGCCTCGATGGGGCTGTATGAAGAATTTCTTCCCTTCATCCCGCCGATTGTCTTACTCTGTCTGGCGCTGGGCTTTGATTCTATTACCGGGGTGGCGATTGTTATGGTTGGGGCTGGTGCAGGATTTGCTTCGGCCTTTACCAATCCCTTTACCATCGGTATTGCTCAGGAGATTGCTGAAGTTCCAATGTTTTCCGGCCTGGCATTGAGAATACCTCTATTTATAATTACTGTTTCCATAGCTGTAGCCTATGTATATCGCTATGCCATGAAAGTCCGGGAAAATCCTAAAATTAGCCCGGTTTATGAACTGGACCAGAACAGGGAAGAGGATGAAATTGACCTCAATGAGCTTCAGGAATTAACCACTTCGCATAAATTGGTAATTGCTGTTATTGTAATTGGCTTTCTGATTCTATTTTATGGCGTTATGTCCTTAGGCTGGTACATCAATGAACTGGCTGCTCTCTTCCTGGGTATGGGCATTGCTGGAGGTATTATCGGCAAGCTGGGGATGAACAGTATTGCTGAAAATTTTGTCAAAGGTGCCCGGGAGCTAACTATGGGAGCTCTGGCAGTAGGGCTGGCGCGGGGTATATTAGTAGTACTTACTGAGGGTCAGATTGTAGATACAATCCTCTTTGGAATTTCCAGTGCCCTGGAAGGGCTGCCAGTTGTATTTGGAGCGGTAGGAATGTTTGTCTTTCAGAGCCTGCTAAATATTCTGGTGCCCTCTGGCAGCGGCCAGGCAGCCCTGACAATGCCGATTATGACCCCGCTGGCTGATCTAATTGGTACCACCAGACAGGTTGCAGTTCTGGCCTATCATCTAGGTGATGGTTTTACCAATATGATCACTCCCACCCTGGGCCCCTTGCTGGCAGCTCTGGCTCTTGGAGGAGATATCAGCTGGGAGAAGTATGCAAAATGGATTCTTCCTCTCATAGGTATCCTGACCCTGCTGGGTATTATAGTGGTAGCCTTTGCCCATATTATTCAATTTGGGCCGATTTAAACTCCAATATTTATTGTCCTGGGTGTCCTGGGCAGGATAAATAATTCCTCGCTCCAGACTGCACCTGGGGGGGATTGATTGGGTTATCCGGGGTATAATCCTGCTGCTGTGATGAAAAAGCAGCGCAATATCAGCAGCATAAAACGACAGGATCAACTCAGAATCAACTCAGAAAAAGCCATCAGTTCTTTATTGACTGGTGGCTTTTTACCTTTACTGGTGGTTTTTTACCTTTAATTGATATTCTTGAATGGTCTGCCCGGCTATTCCCTGAAAAAATTGAGTCGCAGTCAGCTCTAGGAGGTCATTTGACTGGAAGATTTGGAAAAAAGAATATATAATAAGAAGGGATGACTATTAAACTGATTGTTAGCTGAATTCTGTTTGAGATTCTTGAGGTGAAATTTATGCTGAATATGATCTGTCCGGAGTGCGGCAGGCAGGGCCAGGTGGTCAGAGATCTTACAGTGGAGAGCCTGGTCAAAGAGGATAATATCAGAGAAGTGGCAGGGAAGGGCAGCTTTTATCTCTGCCGGGAGTCAGATTGCTCGGTGGTTTACTATAATGGGGAGCGGGTTTACGGGACTCAGGCGCTTAAGGTGCCTGTCTGGTTTAAGGAAGGGGCAGGTGAGGACTCTCCCATCTGCTATTGTGCAGGCATCACCCGGAGGGAGATCAGGGATGCCGTGGCCAGCGGCAGGAAAACCAGAGCTGAGATCAGAAATTATACCGGGAAGAGCAGGAGATCAAACTGCATCCGTAAGAACCCGGCAGGAAGATGCTGTGATCAGGAATTTGATGAGGAGATTATCAGATGCAGAAGGATGCTGAATCAGGACTTATAAGATGAGATTCCGGGGCATTGCTGAGCAACATAACAAACATAAAATATCATCGGCATTCAGTAAGGAACATAAAAATCGAAGATAAAAACACAAAATAAAAAAGGTTCATCTTGTAAACCGTTGGTTAATATTAAAGAATTTGTACTAAGTTAATCCCCCTGCATTCTTCTATTTTCTTCTTCTACTTCTACTTCTAATTCTACTTCTTCTTCTGCTTCTGCCTCTTGACATCTTACCGTATATCTTTGAAAAATGAAATTTTCAGACACATTACACACTATTTCTGCGCGTAAAGGAAAATGCCCAGGGATTTAATTTCATAATGTAAAATGACCTGGGAGTTAATTTCGCAAAAGCGGCTAAATATTTGGTTTACGTGCAGGAACCTTTGTGTGTCCTGTCTATATTAAATGAAATTTCTGTTAAAGGATCATTACCAACAGAACACTACCGAAGGAACAAGAGAAGAACCCCAAATTGAAAGGGGAGAGTCTGTGTTGAAAGGCAGTGAAATTAAGAAGATAGGGGAGTTTTTTATGATGGTAAAGGCAGAGATAAAATTGTTAAAACCAGGGTTCGAACCGCAGGCAGATATGAAATTGTTTAAACCAAGGGTCAGATCCTGGATTTTAGGTTGTCGAAAAACAACGAGAAACTTCGAAAAAAATCGAGGAACCCGGTACCACCATTTATTCTCGCCATTGAAATGGCAGCTCCACTATACTGCCTGGCTTTTTAGCTGTTTCAAGAGTTTTTAGAGCTGCTTTAATTACTTCCAGCTGTTTTTCTTCATTATTGGGTTCACCGATGGGGCTGCCAAGGGGGAAAGGTACATAAGCCGTTCTCGGGGGCTTGGTATATTGTGCTACTTCTTTGATCAGGTTGAGTGTTACAGTGGAAATGCCGGTTTTTTCAATTTCGCGGGCTATCAGTCCACCGGACTGCTGACAGATAGGTCATACCGGAACAATGAAAGCAGCATTGACTTTCAAACCGGAAAGTTTCTGGGCCATTTCTTTGCCTGACTGGAATAATTCTTTTGGTTCCGGAATGTAACCGGTAATACTGAAGTTTATCTCGGCTAAATCTCCTAAGAAATTTTCTTCCATCAGTTTTTTTAATCTTTCCACGGGAAAGACTGTGTTGATGTCCTGATTTGCATATTTTTTTTCATAATGTTCATGGGCGATAGCCAGATTATCAGCTGAGGTGGCCAGTGGAATTTCCCGATAAGATTCATCTACATCTTTTCTATCAGTTATTTTAAAAGGCTTATCTCCCTTTACATACAAGCCTCCTGTACTTATCAGAGCAATTTTGCTCTGTTTTAAAGATAATTTGAACTCAGCCCAGGGTGAAGTTTCATTAACTATCCAGGGAAATTCTTCTACAAACTTATCTAAATTGCTCATTATCGATCCCTCCTCTAAATGGCAATTTTGCTCTGATTAAAGAATTTTATTTTTCTTTACCGCTTGACATCTTACCTTACTTATTTTATGGAATATTATGGGGTAAGCATTTATATATCTTATCTTTAACAAACCAAAACAAACTAAAAACTAATTCTCTTCGGCAAACTAAAAACTAATTCTCTTAGTCAGTATTCCTTGCCAGACGAAAACCAACATCTCCGGCTCTGTAGTTCGGACTGTATCTGTAAGATGGATTGACATGATTAGAGAAACCAACTCTACAGTTGCTATGACTGTTGTACCAGCTGCCACCCCGTCTTCTAAAGCTGTGGCCTCTAAAGTCAGTGCTTGTCCAGTCGTATACATTTCCTGACATATCATATAAACCTAGCTCATTTGCTGTTTTCTCTCCCACCGGCATGGTTCCTATGCCCTCAGCAAGTTCACTATTAGCTGCTTGAGAATTATCTTGATACCAGGCCACTTCTTCTACATTATCACTTCCTGGATAAACTGTTGCAATTCCCTTTCTGCCACCTCTGGCTGCATATACATGTTCATTTTCCGTTGGCAGGCGGTAACCATTTGCTCCTTCATTTTCAGTTACCGTTGCTGACCTTATGTTATTGGTATTGCCCGAGGTATGGTATTCTATATCGCTTATATTATAATATTTCTCTAAGCCTTCTGCTTCACTTAACATATTACAAAACATTACTGCATCATACCAGGTTACCGCTTCCACCGGTCGATAATCACTGTTGCCTGATAAATGAGGGTGCTCTTGGACAGTAAAAGAAGAGGGGTTAAAGCCCATAACTCTTTTAAATTCTGCCTGAGTCACAGAATATTTGCCGATATAAAAGTTATTTTCTATTGTTATTGAACCATTATCTTCTGAGGTTGTTCCGGCTTCGACTAATACCATTTCCGGGCTTTCTGCTGCTGAAGTAACTCCTGAGAACATAAATACCAAAGTTAATATTAACATAAGTATGATTTTATTTTTCATTTTTTCTACCTCCAGAATTTAAGATCTTTTGACATTACCATTTAAGATCAATTTAAATTTTTTGGTTTAAATTTATAACAACAACCTTATCCTGTTTTCAGTGTTTCCTTTTAATATTATGTCTTCCCCAGGCCTATTCAGTCTTTCTTTTTGTTGAGTATTAAATTAATCCATCCACCTTCCCTTTTTTACATATTTTCTTTATTATATCATAATTTAAAAAATATTTACAAAAATTTTTGTAATATTAGTTATAATTAAAGCAACAATTTTTCAGCCATCTCCTGTTCAAGCCCAAAAAACATGTAAATTCCTCGGCTGCAAAATTAATCAGGGCGAAAACTCGAAAGTTTGAATTATTTAGCAGGTATTTTGATAATAATCTCTAATTACTGAAATAAGATAAATAATTATTGATAAGCGGTATTGATAAACGGCAAAGTAATGTTAAAAGATCTATGAAAGAACACGTTAAGAGGGAGAAACTGCCATTTAATTTAGGTTAGAGCTTAGAGAACTCTCCGCCCTTGACAAATACCAGATCAAATACAGGAGGTGTTAAACATGAATATTGGCGAACTAATTGAGCTCATGAAAAAAAGAGGCAATGTCACCCGGTTCAAGAGGGATTCCCTTAACCCTGAGGACCTGGAGAAGATTTTAGAGGCCGCCCGCTGGGCACCTTCAGCCGGAAATGCCCAGCCCTGGGAATTAATCGTGATAGAGGATTTTGAGACAAAAAAAGAAATATCCCGAATTCATTCTGCTGCAATGGGCAGTATGGAAGAAGAGGAGTTTCCGAAAAATTATTTGCATCCAGCCGTACTGATAGCTGTTTGTTTAGATAGCAGAGTAAAAGACAAGTATCCCGGCCTTTTCTCTACGGAATTTTTGTTAAACGCCAGCCTGGGGGCTATGATACAAAATATGTGGCTGGCTGTAAGTAGTCTAAACCTGGGAATGGGTATGGGGTCACAACCGCTCTCAGCCCAGGATGAATTGAGGGAATTACTTGATGTTCCTGAGTATTTATGGATTCCCGAAATTATTCAAATAGGTTATCCCGCAGAAGAGATAACTGAAACAAGCCGCAGAGAAACCCGGGAGTTCATACACAGAGAAAAGCTGGATAGATCAAAGCTTAAGAGAGATGAATGAGATGAATGAGCGAAGAGGCATATCTACTTCCTGATCTACATCCTGAGCTGACTTTATAGCCACATAATGTTTTTCTGAAGCTAGCAATTTTTCAATTATACTGAAGCCTGTTACTGAAGCCTGTTATAGTTTTCCTGCCTCTAAACTTGACTCAGCCTGAATTGCAGATGAGAGATATTTTCAGTTATTTCAAAATAAGGAGAAGGAGGATTCATCATGAAAAGGATCTTTATAATAGCTGCACTGACTTTATGCCTGCTTATTTCATCTTTGTCAGGATTAAATGTTCAAGCTCAAGAAGTTGACATTGATGGGGATTTATTAGGTGGAGTGTTTTATACTACCTTGGCTGATGATGATATTGAAGACGAAATGCAATCGGGAATGGGTTTTTATCTTGGCGGCAGATACCATTATAATGAGGAAATAAGTGTCATCGGGCAGTTTGAAAGATTTACAACCAGTCAAACTGAAGATAATATAACGGCCATACTGTCAATAAATGGACTGGTGGGAAGTGGGGCCTTTAATATCAGCAAAGCAGCTGAAATAGAAGAAGTTGATATTTACGGCAGAGCTGGTATTGGATATTATTTTGGACAGATAGGGATAGAAGAGGTTAGTTTTAATTTAGAAAGCAGCCTGGGTTTCAAATTTGGGGCAGGAGTTGAATATGAAGTTATCCCCGGCTTACATCTGGCTGGTAATGCAAATTATAGAATTCTGGAAACCGGACTTGAAGGTGACTGGGGAGATGTGGATGATACTGTTAATTTATCTGGTATAGAAATAGGAGTGGGCATGTCTTTTGCTTTTTAAATATTTGTTTACTGCCCTCGTCGAAAAAGCCAGAAGAAGTTATCCGCCATTTCGGAGGTGGTAAAGGATGAATGTTTTAATTTTTGGGGGAACGGGTTTTGTGGGAAAAAACCTGTCAAAAGAACTGGTGGATAATGAATATCAGGTCTTCGTTGTGACCAGAGATCGTCAAGAAAATCTTCACAGGTTAGGAAATGAAGTTCAATTAATTGAATGGGATACTTTTTCTCCTCTATCTTCAATTGATAAATTACCGGAGACAGATATTGCGATTAATTTAGCAGGTGAACCAATCGCTGATCATCGCTGGTCCAGTTCTGTAAAAAAGAAGATCAGGAACAGCAGGATCAGAGTTACTAGTGGAATTGTAACTGCCATAAATAATTCTACCATCGAGCCAGATGTTTTAATTAATGCCTCTGCAGTTGATTATTATGGGGCTCGTCAGGATGATAAGATAGATGAGAATGAAGAAGCGGGGGAAAGTTTTTTAGCTCAGGTTTGTACAGACTGGGAAAGGGAAGCATATAAAGTTGAAAATAAGTTTACAAGAGTCCTGACTATGCGATTTGGTATAGTATTAGGAAATGAAGGTGCATTAAATAGAATGGTAATGCCCTTTAAATTTTACCTGGGAGGACCGGTAGGCAAGGGTGAGCAGTGGTTTTCCTGGATACACATTAAAGATTTAACCAGTATGATAAGGTTTATAATCGAACACCCGGAATTAAGCGGTCCAATAAATGCGGTTGCTCCTGCTCCTGTAAGAATGAAAGATTTTTCTAAAACTCTGGGTAATGTTCTAAACAAACCATCCTGGTTACCGGTTCCTGAAATTATCTTGAAAATCGTATTAGGACAGATGTCAGAAATGCTATTGCAGGGACAGCGGGTTTATCCTGAGAAAATTTCAAATGCTGGTTTTAAATTTAAGTTTCCTGAGTTAAAATCTGCCTTAGAGGATATTTTGAGGTGATCCGTAATTATAAGCCTTTCAGAGAAATAAGTTGCTGTCAATTAATTAAACCGCTCAATGGGCTTGATTTTTTAGTCCTGTTTGCCATATATCTTGTTTAACTTTGATAAGAATGATAAAATATAAATAGATGAGTGATAAGTAATCTGGATTGCCATAATTGCCATACCAAAGAAAGAAGGCTTTTATATTGTTTCAGCATATCATTACAGAGGGGGCCTGTTAATAATGGGCCTGTTTTTGTTTTAATTATCCTAACCCTGGTGGTGAAATAGTTATGAAATTTAAAAGCGGATTTATTGCCCTGGTTCCCGACAGTGATCCTGAAGAACACAGATGCAGTCTGGAGACCTCCTGTTATGAGTTTAAGGCCAGGCTGGTTAGAAATCAGAAAGAGGCTGTTGCCGCGGGTAAAGAACTGGCTGAAAAGGAAGGCATTCACTCTCTCATTTTATGTCCCGGTTTTACTCATGAGCAGATTGCTGAAATTTCCCGGGCAGTTGGAGATGAAGCTGGGGTTGCGGTGGCCAGAGGAGATGGCCCCAGCAGCAAAATAGCCGGTCAGGCCATCAGAGAAGCTGGCTGGGGTGATAATACATGAAAGTCTATACCAGGACCGGTGATAAGGGTAATACCAGCCTGTATGATGGTACCAGGGTTCCTAAGGACTCCGCCCGGGTTGAGAGCTATGGCACTCTAGATGAACTGAATTCCCAGCTGGGGCTGGCCAGAAGTTTAATTGCTGATGAGAATATTTCCCGGATTATTTTTCGGGTGCAGCGGGAGCTATTTGATGTTGCCGGGGAACTGGCTACCAGTGATCCCGAGGAGTTTCCCGAAAAGATAAGCGAAGCAGAGGTGGAGCAGCTGGAAAGCGACATAGACAGTTTTCTGGACTCCATGAACAAAAAGGAAAAATCCAGATTCATTGTCCCCGGCAGCAGCCAGGCCAGTGCTGCCCTCCATGTAGCCAGGACTATCTGCCGTCGGGCTGAACGAAGGACAATAACTTTGACCGGAGAAGCAGAGATCAGAGAGATTATCCTGAAATATATAAACAGGCTCTCTGATTTAATCTACACATTAGCCCGTTATACTGAGGTAAAACTGGATTATGTTGAATTTGAAAAAGAAGAATAGTTGAAGAATAGTTAAACAAATATCTTTGATACCTCAATTCTGCTTATGTCTTGCCCCGTTTTCCAGGCTGGCCAAATTATATTGGAAAAAAGAAGGTATTTTATCACCTGTGGCTAATTATATAAATAAGCAAAAATGTTATTTTTTGCGAAGCAGCGATAGTAAAATAGCAATAGAAAAAGCAGTAACAGTAAAAACAGCAATAGTAAAAGAAGTAATATTAAAAGCAGTAATAGTAAAGGCAGTAATAGAAAAGTAGTAATAAGAAAACTGCAATAGAAAAATTATTTTTGAGATAGCAATAAATAAAGTGTCCCGGATAGCCGGGTTATTAATCTTTACCTTACAGGAGTGATAAAATGGATGATCTTGATGCAGTTGCTGCAATTGAAGGACGCCGCAGCATTCGCAAATTTAAGCCAGAACCGGTTGCCCGTCCACTGCTGGAAGAGTTACTTACCTTGGCTGGATGCGCTCCGTCCTGTGAAAATAATCAGCCCTGGAAGTTCGTGGTGCTCGAGGGCCAGATTAAGGATGAAGTAATAGAAGTAATCCATGATAAAGCAACCAGCTTAAAAAAGGATGAAGTGGCCATCGGTTCCTGCCTGGAAAATGTCCGCAGTATGAGGCAGTCACCTGCTATTGTAATGGTTTATCGGATTAACTCGGAAGAAGATGAGGAAATTGAACTTCCTTCTTACCGAGGAGATATAACTGATGCTCTTTCCATTGGTGCAGCTATTGAGAATTTTCTGGTGGCAGCTACTGCCAAGGGGCTAGGAACCCTCTGGATCAGGGATGTACTGCTGGCTGAAGAGGAAATTAATGAGATTATCGAGGAAGAGGGCAGGTTGATGTCAGCTCTGGCAGTTGGCCATGCTGTGGAACAGCCTGATTCTCTGGAAAGGAAACCTCTCAAAGAATTCGTAAGCTGGCGGGAGTGATACAGGTTTCATCCAGGGAGCAATGAGTAATCAGTTAAAGGGATCAAAAAAAGGGATCAAAGAAAGGGATCAAAGATAGTGATTAATGAAAGTGAACCAAGAAAGTGATCAACAAAAGGAATTAATGACGGGGATCAAAAAAAGGATCAAAAATGAGTATTAATCTTAGGGATCAAAGAAAAGGAACTAACAAAGTGATTTCCACTGAGAATTAACGATGAATATCAAAAAAAGGATCAAAAATGAACATTAATCACTGTGATCAAAAGAAAAGGGTCTAAGAAAGTGATCTTCGATGAAAATTAATCAGAGAGATTAAAGTAAGGGCTCAAAGGATCAAAAAAAAGATCAAAAAAGAATCAAAAAAGAATCAAAGAAATAATCAAAGAAAAATTTATTAAGTCATAAACTGATTATGAGATTTTCTCCCCTAAATATAAGCAGGGTAAGTTAATTAAAATATTTGTTAACAGAAAAAACCCGCCGTGAAGGGCGGGTTTTACTGTTGACCCCTCAGAAAAAGGCAGATTTAACTTGACAAAAGTGTTTTGGTGTAATATTATGTCACTAGTATACCCAACAGGGGTACTGTATTTAAGTTATAAATTGAGGAAACCCAATAAATAGTTCTGGAGGGGTTTATAATGACAGAGACAGATAAAATAACCTTAAAGGTTAAAGGTATGACCTGTACCAACTGTTCCAGTACAGTAGAAAAGGCACTGAACAATCTAACAGGTGTGATTTCTGCTAACGTCAATTTCGCCGCCGAGAAGGCCTATGTGGAGTATGATCCGGAAGCAATTTCTCCCCGGGAATTGAAGCAGGCTGTTGATGATTCCGGTTATGAAGCAGTTTTGCCGGAAAAAGATCTGGTTACAGTTCAGTATAGAATTGGAGGAATGACCTGTTCTTCCTGTGTTCAGGAAATAGAGAAAAATTTAAATGTGCTGGAGGGAATTGAGGAAGCCAGCATTAATTTTGCCAGTGAAACAGGCAGGATCAAATATGATCCTGAAGTACTTCGTTCAACAAAAATAAAGGAGTTGATCGAGCAGACCGGCTATCAGGTTGAGCAGCTTACCGAGGATGGTGAGGACCGCCAGGACTGGGAAGAGGAAAAGGTTTCCCGGGCCTTTCGCCGAATGCTTTTCGGGATTGGTTTTGCAGCTCCGATAATGGTTTTGATGATGATCAATATGTTTGTGGTAGAGATACCCTATTACTTTCAGCTAATGCTGATTCTGGGGTTCCCTCCAATATTTATTGCCGGTCGGGATACTCATAAAGCTACCCTGCAGGCTCTGAAAAATCTTAATCCCAATATGGATACTCTGGTAACCATGGGCTCTGCAATACCCTATCTGCTGTCCTTTCTCGGCTTAATCTGGCCGATTACTTCTTTTGTGGAAATGGCTGCCTCCATCATGGCCTTTCATCTGATAGGCAAATATCTTGAGACCAAGGCCAAGGGCAGGGCTTCACAGGCTATAAAACGCCTGCTGGAGCTGGAAGCCCGGACCGCCCGGGTTTTAATCGATGGGGAAGAGCAGGAGGTGCCCATCGAGGATGTCCAGGTTGGTGATGTGGTGGTGGTTAAACCGGGAGAAAAAATACCCACCGACGGTGTGGTAATCTCAGGCTCCAGTACTGTCGACGAATCGATGGCCACTGGAGAATCCATCCCGGTGGAGAGAAGTGAAGGTGATGAAGTAATCGGCTCCACTATCAACAAGCAGGGCAGACTTCAGGTGAAGACAACCAGGGTAGGCCAGGACACCTTTCTTTCCCAGGTTATCAAAATGGTTGAGGAAGCTCAGGGTTCCAAGGTGCCGATTCAGGAGTTTGCTGATCGGGTAACCGGTTTCTTTGTTCCGGTGGTAATTACTATCGCTGTCTCAGCCTTCATTCTCTGGATGCTCTTTCCCGAATTCTTTGTCGGTATAGTGGCATATTTCAACTTTCCCTGGAGCGCCACCGGTCTGCCTCAGATTTCTCTGGCCATTCTGGCCACTATTGCTGTTCTGGTAATATCCTGTCCCTGTGCCCTGGGACTGGCTACTCCGACAGCCATCATGGTAGGCAGCGGCAAGGGAGCGGAGAAGGGTGTTTTAATCCGCAAGGGAGAAGCTATTCAGACTCTAAAGGATATAGATATCATTGCTTTTGACAAAACCGGGACCCTCACCAAAGGGGAGCCAGAGGTTACCGATGTTATTACCTCCAATGATTTCAGCGCCGAAGAGTTGATTTTTCTCAGTGCCAGCCTGGAAGCTGCTTCCGAGCATCCTCTGGGGGAAGCCATCGTCAAATATGCCCGGGAGGAAAAGGGCCTGGAGCTTGATGAGGTTGAAGAGTTTTCCTCCCACACCGGGAGAGGGGTTCAGGGTCAGGTATCCGGCAAATCAATTCTGGCAGGAAGCCGCCGGCTGCTGGCTGATAATAAAATCGATTATGATAACTTAGAGCAGCAGCTGGAAAGCCTTGAAGCCGAGGGCAAGACCGCCATGCTGGTTGCAGTGGAAGGGGAACTGGCAGGCATTGTTGCAGTGGCAGATACCCTGAAAGAAGACTCCCGCCAGGCTGTTGGCGAACTGGAAAAGATGGGCATAAAAACTGCCATGATCACCGGCGATAATTCCCGCACAGCTAAGGCTATTGCCGAAAAGGTTGGAATCAGCCGGGTCCTGGCTGATGTCATGCCTGACGGCAAGGTTAAGGAAATCAAAAAACTTCAGCAGGAATATCAAACTGTAGCCATGGTTGGCGATGGCATCAATGATGCTCCGGCTTTAAAACAGGCCAATGTGGGGATTGCCATCGGTACAGGAACCGATATTGCCATCGAAGCTGCTGACATTACCCTGGTACGGGGCGATCTCAGTTCTGTCATCTCGGCAGTCAAGCTCTCCCGGGCCATTTTCCGTAAGATCAAACAGAATTACTTCTGGGCCTGGTTTTACAATGGTATCGCCATTCCGGCAGCCTTCTTTGGCCTGATTCATCCCATAATTGGGGCGATTGCCATGTTTACCAGCTCAATAAATGTGGTTTTAAACTCCACCCGTCTTAGAAAAGCTAATATAGATCCAGCTTATCTTTAAATTTTCACTGCAATTTGATCCTACACTATTTTTAAAGCTAAACAATCATTGAAGCTAAACTGCCATTAAATCTTAACAATTTTTAACTCTTAACTAACTTTTAACTTTAACTATCTTTAAACCTCAACTATCTTAAAAACCTTAACTATCTTTAAGTCTTAACGATCTTAAAAACTTAACTACCTTTAAGTCTTAACTTTCTTAAAAAACTTAACTACCTTTAAACCTTAACCATCTTTAAATCTTAATAATTTTAATATTAATTTTTAGACACACCCTTCTGATTTTTATATCAGGAGGGATTTTCTCTCTCAAATCAA
>SL_4KL_010_BRINEDRAFT_10000399_pt1 | contig 21961 bp, 15 predicted proteins | sample SodLak_010_BRINE_2_FD_10664 | JGI IMG/M metagenome (IMG submission 10664) | reverse complement strand
CCGACGCATCCGACGCATCCGACGCATGCCAGCAGGATACGAGCGTCGTCGTCGTCCCCCTCCTTCTCGCTACTCGCGGCACCCACACCGAAGCGTAAGCCGTTTGCGCCACGCCATCAGCACCATCAGCACCATGCGAGTGTTTCGTGCAAGAGCATGATGATACCGCACGATATCATGCCGGCGGCGGAATTTTACGTGCCGTTACATAGATCGGCGTCATGCAGGCTGGAAGCGGCGTCCGATGCCCTCTTTTCTCGAAGTAGCTCCATCAAAAACGAAGGGCGGGAAAACCTGGATAAAGCATTTTGCTTGGCGACGCCCCCGGACATACGTCACGATGACGACGAACCCCTGAACGACAAGACACGTGGAAGAAGGCGCCGGATTCCCTCTCTGTCATCTGCGAAGGACAGGGAGGCAAAATAGACAGGTTTTATTCAGCCACGCACAAACAGGAGTCGCTCGCACGATACGAAAGAAGAAGGCGCCGCGTTCATTCGCAGGACTTGAAAGGGTGTGGATATATATAAGAAGCTAACAGACGACCATACAAACACTTAATCATCATGGCGTCGAGCCGGGAGTCGTCGTCGAGGTACTACGAGCTGCTGGGCGCGTCCAAGAACGCGACGCAGGAGGAGCTCAAGCGCTGCCACCGCAAGTTGGCGCTGCAACACCACCCCGACAAAGGCGGCGATCCCGAAAAGTTCAAGGAGATCAACCAAGCGTATGACGTGCTGCGCGACGACGAGAAACGCCGCATTTACGATATGTACGGCGAAGACGCGCTCAAGGAGGGCTTGGGCAGTGACAGGACGGGTGGAAGAGGAGCAGGAGGCGCGGGTTTCGGCTTCGGTATGCCTCCGGGCATGGACGACATTTTCGAGATGATGTTTTCTGGGGGTCCGGGGGGCGCGAGAGGACGCGGCGGCAGAGCCAAACCCGCCAGGAGCGAAGACGTCGTGCACACGATGAAAGTGTCACTGGCCGACATGTACACTGGCAACGTCAAAAAGATTTCGCTTTGTCGCAACGTGACGTGCGACGCGTGCGACGGTACGGGTTCGAAGACGAGGAAGACGCGTATCTGTTCCGTTTGTAACGGAACGGGCGTTGAGGTCAAGATCAGGCCCCTCGGCCCGGGCATGGTCCAGCAGCTCCAGCAGCGCTGCAGCGCTTGCGACGGAAAGGGTACGCGCGACCCCGAGCCGAGCGACGCGTGTCCCAAATGCAAGGGCAAGGGAATGAACGCGGAGACCAAGACGGTCGAAGTTGTGATATCCGCCGGCATGACATCCGGAACGCGTGTGCGACTCAAGGGCCAGGCCGGCTGCAGCGAGCCCGGCGCGCCGCCGGGTGACGTGGTGCTGGTGTTGCAACAGAAGGAGCACGACGTGTTCCAACGACCGAACGCGGCGGATCTGGTCATGACCAAGACCATCTCTCTTCAGGAAGCACTGTGTGGGTGCACCTTCGAGATCCGACATCTCGACGGTCACCGGATGCGGATCAGCACGCGCAAGGGCATCGTGATCCGGCCCGACTCGGTGCGTCGTGTAGAGAACAGGGGAATGCCGTACGCGCCCAGCAGGAGGGGAAACCTGTACATCAGGTTCCGCGTCGAGTTTCCCGACTTCGTGACGCCTTCAACGTTTGACGACATGAAGCGCGCTCTGGAGCGGAGAGGGCTCGAACACCGGGAGCAGCAGCGAGAACAGCAGCGAGAGGTAGCAGCCGCGCCAAAACCGCGCACCAAAGAGACAGAGAAAGAGGGAGGAACGGACGACAGGCACGCGCCCGAAGACGTCGATTCTACCGAGGTTCCTGACGTAGACCGCGAAATTACGGAGCGTCGCACGCTCGGTTGCAACGATGGAGGCAATACTAACGGCTCTAAAAAAGAAGAGGACGAGGATGACGAGGAAGGAGAAGACGGATATTTTGCGGGGGGTAAGAGGGGCGCGGGTCAGCGCGTGCAATGCGCACAGAGTTAATGTCTGGCAAATGAGGGGACCACCAGGCGCCTGTCGTCCTTGAAGTCCGCGACGATGGCGTTCATCCACGAATTGACGTTGTTCGTCATGCGGAAGGTGCGCGGCGGAGGGCGTTGCTCGTTGACGATCACCCCGATCTCCCTCCGCATGCTTTTGATACCCCGGAGGCACTCCGTGGTCAGGTCGCCCAGGAAGGCGTCCAAGCGCAGCAGTCGGCCACATCGCTCCAGCATGAGGGCAAAGGTGTCATGCTGGGTGCCCGGAGCCGGCACCGTGGGCGCGACGGTGTGTCTTCGCGTCCTTTTCGGGTGCGCGACCGGAACCGCGACGACGATGATGGGGGGTATCCCACATCGACAAACCGATCACTTGAACACATATTCATACGTCATCTGCACGCCATGCTTGAGAGGGTGTATCGTATGGGAATAGACATCTATCGTGCCTTCATCTTCTTCCTGATCTTTAGTCGGACAGATCTTTTCGAGTTTGAACTGCAACATCACCTCATCGATCCTGTTGAAGTTGATCTTTGGTGAAAACGGTCCATACTTGGCATGAGGTTTGTCAGACAGGAAGATTGCCATGCAGCCGTCGTTCAAGAGCTCTTCCTTCACGCCTCGCATCGCGTTGTAGTACCGCAGCATCTCGACCGGGATACAGACATCTATTTGACCATTGAATAACAGAATCACATCGCCTACTATACGGTAATTTTTGCCGATGCCCAACAAAAAAATGTCGGTGGCGACATGGTTCCAGGACAACTTGACTCGGTTGATTCCGGCAGACGGCTTGAAAGTGCCAAACGTGTCACACGAGCACTGCGTCCGGGTAGTCAGGAACTCGTAGGATCCCTCTACTATCTTTTTGTGTTGGTCGGTATCGAGGTAGTGCTCGTGACCGTACAGCTCCACACGAATCTCCGGAGCCAAATGCGGCGGGAGCTCGACATCCACGGTCAGGCTACCAGTGTCGGGGTTCGCGATGTCCGTCTCGTGGAAAGGAGACATCATCAGTGGTACGACCCACATGTGAGTGTCGCGACTGCTGTTGCCGCTTCGGATGAAACGCAACTCTCTTTTACTGTTTTCCGTGCCGAGCAAGGCGCACTGCATGGCGACAAAACGGTCGATGTTTTTGTTGCGCGGGTTCGTAAGCCTGATCGCGTCGGCGCGCTGACCCGCGATGTTGGTTTGTACCCCCAGCAAAACGCTGCCAAGCCCGTGTCGTTCGACTTCTCCCGGATCCATATTTTGGGGAGCGTAGACAACGAGGTCCACTCGGTTGATGATGTCGCATGCCCGATGTAGTTTCAATTGCACGACATTACCGTCCACTCCAGTTCGCTCTTCCTCTGTGCTCAGCTTGCAGTAGCGACACGAACGCCTGCAGTTTAGCATCTCATCCACCACCTCGTTTTTTCGCTCCGTGAAATGTCGCTCGATGGTGACATCTTCGGACCCGACAGTTAGCAGCCTCATTATGCCCATCTTTGAGTCTCTTTTGCATTATGATGCCCATGAAGTCCTTATATAGAGTTGCAACAGGGATAATTACAAATATACAGCGTGTAACAAAATTAGGTTGCCAGAGTATAACAATATAAACACAAGGGATGATGAAATGAATAAGAAAAATGGGAAACACATTTTCAAATAGTGATTATGAAGGTATAATACCGTACATACACTAGTTTTTGTCAAGCGAGTGTATGGTTCAAAGGATAAGACGCCTTTGAAAAAGCGGTTGGTAGAATGATCGCCCGTTGAGGGGTCGAGAACTAACAAATCGGCATGAGCATACTTGACCTGGTTATGCAGGGCTTCGTCCTGCTAACATAAGCTTAGCCGCCCATAAGGTTTGGTCTCGTATGATAGAGGTCATGCCATAGGGTGGCGAGTGCTGCTGGCAGAAGGGAGGGCATTCTAACAAGCAAAAGGATCGTCGTGACGTGCCCACCATACCGCGTTCTCTGCTTTTTTCTTGCACCTCGTACATGATGACCGATGACCGATGAAGAGAGACTGTTTCAGAATCTTTCTGAGCGAGTGTACAGTTGAACACAACCGCATGTTCCGAAGATACAAATAGTGAAACGCTTTACTCAAACGACTATGTATCCCGTCGACAGAAGAGTGACTGTACACATTTATTCGCTCGTCCAGTATTTCTGCTGCATCGCTTTTTCCCTACCCGAGGCACTGAAAGAAAGGGAGAAATTTTCACGCGTAATAAGAGCGCGGCGAAATCTCTCCCACTGCCTTGTCTCGTGCAACAGAGCGTTGGCCCGATTTTATCTTACCGTCTCGTGCGCGTTTCGCGCGTTCAAATCCCAAGGAACGGGAGGATAGCTTTTATATCGCTTTAAAGACAAAATACCATGGTCGTTTATGTTTCATGGTGTGCGCCATCAAGAAAATAGAAACGCGTTCCTCTCTCGACCCTCCGTTTGAAGTCGTTTTTGTATGATAACAGCGGATAGACGAGACGATTTTCCTCTTTCGAATAATAATGCCGTTGCCACCGCCGCGAGTGGCGGCAACAATAGCGAAAGAAAAGAACACGGACAACAAGAGTGCAGGGGCTCTTCGACGGCGACTGCTGCTTCGAGATCGAAGACATCCGTGACCAAACGAAAAGCGAACAAACGGGCTCTTCCAAAAGAAGATGGCGAAGACGATCGTCACGACGCCGAGATGGCTGCTGCTCCTCCTCAAGACACTCCTGACACTCCTGACACTCCATCGACAGCCATCGCAATCGATGCCACACGAGCAGACGACCGCGATGAAATGAAGTCGTCGACGGTCGTATGTCATGATGACGAAACGGCAGGAGCAGCGCGTTCGCGATCTTCACGTTCACGCCGTGCTCGTTCAGCGGTCACAGACATGAACGTCGTTCCGAACGTCTGCGCTAGTACTGACGGCACACACGATTGCGTGGCAGCAAATTCCAAAAAGAGGAACACGACGGTGTCCTCTAAGAAGAAAGGGAAGGAAAAAGAAACGACGTCGTGTGACCCGATCGCGACCGACGAGTTCACAGACAATAATAACGACGGCGTCGCGTCCAAGCCGGTCACCACAAGCACATCTACTGCAACTGCTTCTACGACCTTTGGACACGCCGCACACTCTGCACACTCTGCACAGTCGGTAAATGTCACCGTGTCCGGAGGAGGGGGAGGAGGCAAAGCAAAATTCGTGTACAACGCGTACAACCCTCACCAGGCACACTCCTGTACCTCCGACGACGAAAACGTCATCCTTACGCTGAACGTGCCCCCTCCTTACGCTCCCGAGTTGAACGGGGATTACGACAGAACGTTCGGCGAAGCCGCCGATCAACAGTTCCAGCCCTATGACCACAGCGTGCACAACTCGTTCCTTTCCAAGCCCAGCTTTTTCGGCGACGCGTCGTCGTTCGCCAACGAGGACGGTGGCGGTAACTCGCATCCTAGGGCGCCGCCAGAAGCTATGATTTCGGCGGGAGAGGCGCGCGATCTGTCGTGTTCGGGGTGTGTTCCACCTCGTCTCGACAACAGGTACGCGCGGGTTACGGATGGTCCCGTGACTGGAACGACTGAAAGTATGGATCCGTCTCAGAATAAGACAAAGTACCGTAAGGTGCGCCTTCTCGTCGATTTCGAGGAGAAGAACAAGGCCAACGAATGGCCTTCTAGCACGTCCATCCACTGCTACTGGTGTTGTCACAAGTTCGATAACCCTCCGTGCGGAATCCCCCTGAAATACGTAAACGGTAAATTTTACGTAACGGGATGTTTCTGCAGCCTTGAATGCGCCGCGGCTTACAACTTTAATAATGGAGGATCAGTCGACGAGATATGGGATCGCTACAGCTTGATCAACATGTTGTCCGCGAAACTAAACCCGGAGGCTTCGGGATCGATGGTCGCGCAGGCGCCCGACCGGCTGGCGCTCACCATGTTCGGCGGTTACATGGGGATCGAAGAGTTTCGCCGGTTCTGTCCGACGCACAAGTTGACGGTAGTGAACTTCCCTCCAATGATGACGCTCACGCGCCAGATCGAAGAGATCAGCGACAACGACGTAAGGAGCACGCACAAGTACGTGCCCATCGACAACGAGCGCATCGACCGTTACGAAAAGAAATTAAATCTAAAGCGGACAAAGCCGTTAGCAACCGTAAAGAACACGTTGGATAGAACGATGAACATCCGTTATAATCCGGCAACTTGACCGGTCCATCGTCTTTTCTTTCTTTTTACAACCTGCTCAACAACCTCTCCCAAGAGGAAAGACCGTTGACGGCACAATATTCCATCAACGATGTCCTGAGCTCTGACCACGCTGGGTTGGGCTTGTCTCCTTTGTCTCCGTTGTCTCCGTTACATTTTGTGACAAGGCACGCGTTCGAGAGAACCAGGTTGATGTCGGACACGAAGGGCTGGATGTGTCGGGACCAGGCGCGCACGACTCGCTCGACGAGCATCTTTGTCTCGTCGTAGTCGTCGTGGACGCTACCACGGTGCTCTATTATCGTGCCGGACCAGCATTCGTTTACCATGACGGCCGCAACGTGACGCACTTCGGATACGAGATTCTCATAGAGTCTGCCATCTAAAGAGAGGAGTTCTGCGGCGGCGATCAGGTATTCTCTTTGGGACGCTCCTCCTCCCCCCCCCTTCGACATCACCGCTGTATATCGCGATCACGAACACGTATACGCAAGAATGATCCAAGTCGAGACATCGGAGGCTGTGTGGAGTAGTTTCGGACGTCTGGCATACGAATTCGATCACAAGGGCGTGGTCGGTGTGTTTCGCTCGTACTCTGGGTTCAGAAGTCGTGGAAGAAGTCTCGATAGGGGGTGACGGGGGGCTCATGACGACCGTGCTATCGATCACGACGTTGTCGCGTTTCATCATCAATACCCGTACTCGGTTCGGTACACCCGTAAAAAAATGAGCCGTAGGTATACAAACTGTTACAGGATCCGACTCTCGCGACGTGTCGAAGCACGCGGTGCTGAACCAGCATCGGAGGGGACGCATGTCAGGGACCGTACAGGGCGTCGTCGGCTTCAGCTCCACCATCTTCTTTTTCTTGCTTGACGCGCCGCCTTCGTCTTTTCTGTCTTGTATCATCAAATAACCTCCTCCATAGCAGGTCTCTAGACGGATGTCGTAGGTGTAGCGACTTTCGTCTACGATGCCTTGCGCGACGTCGGCAATTCGATCCATCAAAGCCGTCTCTTCGACGACCGGGCACATGAAGGCCGCAGGCGATGGCGTCTTCGCGTCGTCTAAAAAAGTGCGGTTGCTCCGTGATGACGAAGAGCCGTACCAACTACTGAAAACGAAGACGTGAATGCAACCTTCGACGGTAATCATCCTCATGTCGCTGACGCCGAACGACCGACCAGACCGTATCATGGTAGGCAACTTGCGGATGAGCTCTTGGTGTAAAACGGCTTCTCGCTCGGGAGACGTCAGGCCGTCCAACTGCAGACCAAAAAGTGAAGACGCGACACATATTATAATCATTACAATACGTGACCCCCAAACAAACATCTGTTTCGCTCGTGATCGTGGCCTATCTCGACTCACCTTGGCGCTGTGTACTACGTGCTTGGTCGCCGCGTTGTACAGTACTCCGTTCCTTGATCTTGGGATCGCACCGTATTTGTTGTCGGATCCTCCTGCGTGACCAACGCTGTGCGTCTTCCTCGTGTACTTGTTGTTCGTACAGTTCGCGGAGTCATTCATGAGCATTTCGCAGATATCTACAGACGTTGTTGGACGTGCGTTCACGGGATGCACGGGATGCACGGGATGCACGGGATGCACGCGTGTAGCGTCTGTTTCTTGGTCATCGTTCTGTGATAGACCGCGCAAACGATGCAGGTTGAGAGAGACGAACACGAGTATGATGAGAAAGCAGAGGGAAAACGCGAGCGGAGCCAAGAGCTGTAGACGGCTTGGTCGAGGCGGCAGGGACTTGGATGTCGACAGCGTCGAGGAGACTGGAGGAAGGATAGGATGAGGGGCGTAGGATGCCATCTCGGAGGAGGTAAAGCCATCGGCGAGTTGGTGAGCCACTACGTACACCATGCAAGATGCAGAGCCATGAAGCGAACCATGAAACAAGCCCAAACACAATCCCGACACCCACGCCCATGTCATGTTGGGGGTGTGTTTTGTTACTCAAGACGAACAATCAGAGCGCGTATTATTGATTCTTATAAAAAACCGATCGATTTCCTTTTTTTTTCCGATATGCAACCCGTCGAATCTATCTAGTCCACTCCGCCGGAAAGGGTTATACCTGTTCAAGTCACTGTAAAACCTTTGACCACGCAATTCCCGACGTACTTGACACCCAACAAAAAAGCCGACGTCAGGACCGCCAAGCTAGTGATGACGGCTGTTTTTTTGACGAGACACCCCTTGCTCTGGTCGTCGTTGTAATAATAACGTAGAGCAGTCTTGTGCGGATCGCAAAAACGATACAGCAAGAGCATCAGTCCCGATACGGAAACGACGATCAACGTTCCGTAAAATTCTTCTTGTTTGCTCACGGCAATATAATCGAAAACGAACGGCATCGTAAAGCGTGACCCTTATTGAACGCGTCGATTTTTCGTCCGCACAAATTACCTGATCCCTTCGGTAGAAGGAAACCGCTCCGAACGACAAAGCGGGCGGCGGGCGCGATCGAGCGACGATCGACGAACGACGAACGACGAGCGACCGAGTGATCGAAGGAGCGCCACCATGGGAGACAAGAAGAAGATGCACGGAGATCTCCTTGGGGGCAAAGTGTCGATCGCCATATTCTGTTCGATGTACTTGTTCTCGTTGGTCAGGGCCCGCGATAGGAATGTAAGCGAACGTTCCGGGCTACGGTATCAGAGATCGACCCCATTCGGCGCCTGCACCAGCATCTTCGGCATGATGTTCCTCGAAATAGCCGTCATGTACGCGATAGTGTTTGGCGCCGTCCTGATATGGCAGATCGTGTTTATCCAGGATTTTGCGCGGCAGAGCATCATAAGTGCAAGGCTGCGCTATCCGGAAACCATAAACGACGGTGTTCCCCCTAGCAGAGAGCCGTCGCCACCAACAAACGAGCAGCAGGAGGATGAAATAATAGAACCCCCTCTGGAAGAAGATGATGCGGGAGAAAACGCCGGTCCTTTCCCAGAAAAAGAAGGCGAGACGTCTGTCGTACCACCGCAAGATGAAGCGGGCGCTCCCAAAAAGAGGAGTCTTCGCGAGCGCGTCACGAACGCTGGCGACTGGATGAGGAGCGCTCCGGGACGTGCCATGAACGCGACATCTCGCGTTGCCCAAAGCTTGCGCGACGCTCCCGGACAGATGGCTAAATCTGCACGAGACGCGGGCGCAAGAGCGTCGAAAACCGTTACTAACGCGGCGCGAGACGTCGGTTCGCGGTTCAAAGATGCCATAACCAGGGCAGAACAACCCGTCAGGGACGTTCCGGAATTTCAGAATACTCCAGAAACTTCGGAAAGGGCAGTGAATTCGGTCTCGGTTCAAGGGGGCGCGCAAACCTCCGGGAACGGAGCGGCGAGAAGAAGTCGTCGGGTAGTAGACCGTCCGATAGTAGGGGGCGCCCAGGGAGTCGTTTCGTCTCCCGGTTTTAGGAGGACCGCGGACGCTGCTACGAGGGCTAGACGGATGTTCCGTAATGCGTCAAATGTCACGAATACCAAAAAGACGTCGAACGGGTTGTCTCGATACGCTCAGAATATCGGCCGAGATGGGGTCGTCGACCGTAGCTCTTTGAGAAGCGCGAGAAGCGCGGCGTATGCGGCGCATGCAGTAGAAAGGAGCGTAGNCGGCGGCATTGCGAGAGAAGGCGCTCGGCGGACAAANCTTTCGAAGCAGTGGGCCGATGCGAACGTCAGAGCTAGAAGAGCCGTAAGAGGTACACTTTCTGATGCAGGAGAGGTTGCTTCTAAAACGACGGCAAATCGTACGTCGAATGACTCTAGTCGCAACAGAAGACCAGCAAGAGGAGGAGGTGGATCTACAAACGGTCACAGAGTCTTGAGCGGACCCCCCTCCGCTCGCAGAGTTCCGCCTCCCATCAACAAACAAACCGGAGGCGGAGAAACGAATATGCAGATGGCTCTTGCCCAAGGTATATCCCCTGCAGAGTACGTGAGCATGAATCCCGATGCCGCCGATTACAAAACGGCTGAAACCATGAGAAAGTACAACGAGCTCATGGATTCCAAGTACTCTACGCAGATGCCGAAATTCGCGCTATACCCGCGGGTGAAATCGTCCCTGGAGCTTACATTCGGATCCGTTATACATCCTCCGATATTGAGGCTGGTGGGCATGGGCATGGCCATCACCATAGTGTACTGCTACGTGTACATGGTGTACCTCCATCTCAGGAGATCGCCCGCTTACGAGTACGATCGCATGATTCATGCCGTGTACAGGTTCAACGTGATCGTTGTGTGCGGTTCCCTATGTTTGCACATGCTGTTTTCCTGAAGAGGACGTAATTATATTTTCGAAAAATACGGTGATCTTATCCGCGGAATGATACGCCCAGGGCTTATGAAATCCCAGGCTCCCAGGATGCAGGACCTGCTCCGAAGCGAAGATCGCGGCTTCCTCTCGCCCGGGAATCTTGCCCCCCCGTCGGTGCACGCGCGCCGAGAAGTACACGTCCTCAGGCACCGGCATGACTCCTGCGACGAACAGGTCGTGCACGGATCCGTCGTGTTCGCCTTCTCGGCATATGGCGGTCATCATGTCAACGTTTCTGACGGATAATCCCCCGTTGCCGACCAGCATAGGATTCGAATAGGTCTCTAAGCGCGGCTGATGGAGCATCCAGGGAGCGCCGACGTAATCGAACGCGCCTAGAAACCGACGCGCGCCCGGGCGGACAAGGACTCCGTCGTCTTGCACCATCAAGCACTTGCGCGCCTTGACGCGCTGCCAGAACGCGCTGCTCTTGAGGAGCGCGCTGTACGCGTCCACGTGAAACGGTCGCCTCTCGAGTTCGGGCAGCGCCACGACGTGGAGATCCGACGAACGTTCCCGTATGAGATCGTGTCGACGGAGCTCGCGACGCATGTAGGCTTCGTTGCCGACGCTGCAGAACAGGTACAGGCCGACGCGTTCTTCGGAAGCCGAAGTTGTTGTTTGGTGGGGGGATGGGGTCTCCGCCGCCAACAGGTTAGCTAATGACACTAAAAACGACATGACGGTCAGCGCGTTGGACCTGTTGTCGATCGCGACGATCGCGATATCGTAGCGAGGTGGCGTCACGAAACCTACGGGTAAGGATTGCGCCGATTTGCTCATAATCGACGAACAGCTTACACCGATATCGTTATCGTTATTCAGTCGAAACAAGGTGGCGGTCGACGCGGACGTCGAGATGTAACGCACCATGATGTCTTCGAAGCAGCAGGAGCGGACGGCGACGTTCGACGTTTCATGACGGAGTCTCCAACGAAGGGCGGATCCGCACAGGTCCATCCACCAGCTATCGACGTCGTCGCAACAGTTCGAAATGCCGCTTACCGTATCGCGAAAGAAGAAAAAGAAACCATCACATAAATCGTCGAAACCACAATGTTCCGTCTTTCGTCGAACCGCTTCGATCGAAAAATTACGGGAACCGCCGGCTTCTCGGGAATTACCCGCCAAGTGAAACAAGAAGGGTTCTTTGCGCGGTGATATCTCTTCTTCGTTGATGACCGTTATTTTGACACGGACATCAAAGTTTGCTACTCCGCCAAAAGTATCGAGTACGGTTTTCATCGCGAGGGAGCATGACACGTCGTCCGTGAGCAGGGCGTGGTCCAGGCGCGCACCTCTCGCGGAGACTTCGGGAAAAGCCTTGTGCGTCATCAAGGCCGCGAACGCTTGCAAAGACGACTCTTCTTCCGCGCTCATTGTCCCTCCTCCCTTGCCGACGCCTTGAACGTGGATCCAGGCGCTCTGGTGCGTATTCGCTCTGCGTAAGAAGTAACCGTCGAATAAGACGCACGCCGTCATATATTCGGGATCTTCCCAGCAAGTGACGCTTCCGCCATCGTCGTATCCTGCACGCCCTTTATGGAAGAGAAAATCTACGGATACAAGTCCGCGAGTTATTTGTTGTCCGTAATGATTCTTATAGAAATTCTTAGGCGTCGTGTCGAAAAAGCGCTCGTACAGCGCCACATAGGCTGCGGGTAAACTCATACCGGGCACATCCGTTTCGACGAAACGGGTAAAAGAACGACGGTGAACGTCGTTACCGCCAGCGCCAACGTTTAGAACGACGGAACGTATAGCGTTCGATCTGTCGTATATTTTGCAGAGTATGTAGGTCTTCATATCCGTTTCGACGGACATGTCGTCGTCTTTGCTGACGCGCGCGTACGTGTCGCGATACGCTTTCTTGGCCCGTTCGACGATTCCAGGCGAATTACCAGTTGTATCGGCTGCGGTATTTGCTGTATTTGCGGCATTAGGCGCGTCGATGATATACGCCAGCCTCGTGCATTCGACGAACACCGCTCGTAAAGTTTCCGATTCGCTCATCAAACGGGTCTCGATAATTTCCGGAGGCAACGATGACAGCGACTGCCGGGGAATGTGCAGAGAATATCCGTTATTACTTGATAAGGCGGCTCTAAAAACGGCGTCTATGAGGCGCACGTTTTTCGCTCTGTTGCTCGTCAAGATAGCGCGTTCCGGGAACGCATAATTTTTCGAGTGGTATATCTTCACACCTCCGATGATACCGTCATCAGAAACTGCGATGTGTCGTCGGGGGTCGAAATCGAGAACGTCGCACCAGAAAGCGTCCATTGTTGCGAAAGTGTAACAACTATCTATATCAAGCGTTTATTCTACGACACAAACAGGCGCACGCGGGCGGTACTATCACCAACGGCTGACATATCACAAGGCGACGAGCCCCCCTAAGAAATCCGCCAAGTCTTTGCAGATGGCGTCCATTGATAACCCGTTACAAGGAGTATCTTCGTCGTCGTTGACCGTGACGCGAACCGTCAAAACGCGCTCGTGGGGCACGAACTCCTGCGTGATAATAAATATATCATCCGTGAAAGAATCGCTCATCCGTTCTTAAAACTTTGAGTCAAGAAACAAACCAAAATATTGTGGTCCGTCCTCACCTCGATTTCGTATGTGCCGTAAAAGAGACTCTGAGGCAAGTTCTTGACGCGGTAAATACGCGAGCGCAAAAAGCGCCGCAATTCTACGTCGTCATACTGGAACAGCGATTCTGTCTTGACGGCGACAACGCGCATCTCGCTTCGCACTTTTTTCTCTGCAAGCAGACGAGCGGAAAAAGAAGACATCGCAAGCAGACGCAAGCAGACGACGCAACGTGCCGTGCAGCGCGAAGCACGTACGTACGATTTACAAAAGACACAAAAACGAAAGACAAGCTTCTTCTTACTCGGAACAAAAACAACACGGCTACTGCTGCCGTCGATGTCTCTCTTCTCCGACTCTTCCAATTCATCGTCGCTGGCGGGAATGGCCAAACCCTCGTCAATCCTCCTCTTACTCCTACGCGTCGTGCTTCGTGTCGGAATTTGTACGGGAGGAGATGACGAGTAGCTCCCCTTTGCCAAAGTCGACCCTAAGAACGCCTCGCGTTCCGACAGCTCTTGCATCCACGTGTCGCACACGAATTCTCTTTCCGTGAGAAATAGTTCGCGGTTCGTGACATCTTCCTCCATCTGTTTTAACCGCGACTCTTTTTCCTGGCATTCCTTCTCTATCGCGCACCGACCGTTGATCAAAGATTCCAGCACTTGCCTCTCGGTCTCGACATGCTGTCTCAAACCGTCTAATTGAACTGTCATCATCGAATACTGCTGTTGCATGGCGGCAAAGCTATAGAACGCGGCTTGTTGTTGCTGGGCGATGAGAGCAAAGGTTTCCGGGTCTGTCTGCTGAGTCTGCGGAGCCGCCAAAAGTTCTAAACCACCTCGACCTCGTGCTCGCCCGCGAGCTCCTCCTCCTCGTTCTCTCCGCCATCCTCCTCCTCGGCTCCTTTGTTTTATAACTTGACCCGGATCGCAACTCGGACGCGCCCGCGGCGCTGACGATGATGAATGCACGAGGGGCTCCCCTTGGCGCGCTTCGACGAGCTCACGCACGAAGTCAGCGTCCATCAATCCATCATACAGGTCGCAGTGTGTAGTCATAGCTGTTTGGTGGCTGCCCTCTAATGTCGCAGTCGCACCACCAGCAGGCGCGACACCAGCAGGAGCGACACCAGACGCAGTGGCAGGAGCGACACCAGACGCAGTGGCAGGAGCGACACCAGACGCAGTGGCAGGAGCGAGACCAGGAGCAGCTGCGTCACTGAACCACGACGACATGTTTTTTATTTAGTTTTGGCGCTTTTCGCCGAACTTCCTCTGCACGTAAAGTATCCTTTCCTTCTTTACAAAAAGAAAGAACGAGACAGGCGGACAGTCAGCCCTAAGATGCCGTACAGCGTCGATTCAGCCGAGCGCTGGGGCCAAGATCTATCGCACGCCTCGGATACACCTGCCAACGTTTTTGTGCAAGGTACGCAAGCCGCGGTTTACGCTTTAAACCGTCTTATACGAGAACCGGATAGGTTCGTCGACGGATTTGAGGTGAAACCCGTCAAGGACGAAAACTTCGTCGAGAAATACGTGCCTCAGCATTTCGAGCGTAACAAATTCGTTCCGCCTTTTGTGAGGAACAGTCTCCTCCGTAACGTGACCGTTTGGAACGTGCTCGAGAACAATTTCACGTATTTCTATCCCCCGTCTTCAGGTCGCGAAGATGATGACGCCATCGGCGGCGGCGAAATAAGCGACAGGAGAAGGAATGACGACGGCGTTCGCCACCGGATGGACGTGACGTTCACCGTGATTTGCGACTACAAAGACTACATGCACGACAGACACCACGTCGCGCTGCTCAGGACGCTCCTGTTTTCGTTAGACGCGGTCCACCGTCTGAGAGACTTGGTTCATGGCGGAGAATCGGCGTCGATGCCCAAGCTTCCGCGAAAAATCACGGTCACTTGCATCCTCCTCCCCCATCAACGGAAACTGCCCGTGAACGGAGGTGATATCCACCCGGAGCATGTCAACGCGGGAGTGACGGCCACCTTGACGCACGACGTGCTGGTGTACCGAAAGCAGCACATGCACAAGGTGCTCATCCACGAGATCATTCACTGCTGCGGCGTAGATTCGGCGCTCGGCGCATCCACGTCTCGCGTGTTTGCGGAAAAGAACGTGATGCACTCCCTGGGCTACTCCTCCGACACCGGCTTCTTACAGGGCGGCGAAGCGTTCGTCGAGGTGCTGGCGTGCTACTGGCACATGTTCCTCGTGCTCCCGCTCGAAATAGCGGGTGAAATAGCGAAATCACGGCAAGCAGACGACGGCATGGTGCCCGGAAGCGAGGAAAGCATCGCCTACCGCGCGCTCGGTCGCATGTGGAAGAAAGAAAGACGGCTATACGTCGCGACGTGCGCAAAGCTTTTGCGACACTATGCACACAGCTCTCGAGCGCCGTCATCATATATAGTTGGCGGTAAAAACGCTCTTTCGAGATCAAGGCCCAACGTCGTTTTACTGCCGTCGCTCTCCGGCGTGTTCGAACACACGAGCGTCTTGTCCTATTTTTTTGGAAAGACGGCTTTTTGGGATCGACTCGCGGATATTCCGGCGTGGCCAGACGGTTCTGGATCCGCGGATCGTTTCTGGGATTTGTACGAGAAGTCGCTCGCCGGACAGGAATCCCTGCCGATGTGGAGCGAGATTACTGCGGCCGCGTTTCGTGCGTCTAATCGCGGCGTAAGTAGATCCGAACGCGTTTCGGACGTCGATCCGGGCGGGAGGCCGGTCCTGATGACCTCGTTGTCCCCGTAAAATTACTTAAAGGTTTGCGCGCACCCTGATGTATCAAACGCCCCCCTCGTTACCGCAGCTCGCCGCCCAGTCGCAGCAGCACCAGAAATCGCCTATATCTACGAACAAAATGGCTCCTACCGTGCAACAACCCGTCGCATCCGCTCCCGCCGCCCAGGCCAACAAGAAGGCCGAAGTGAAAAAGCAGCAGCCCGCTGCCGCCGAAGCCCCTGCCGCCGCTCCTCCCGCCAAGGCTGTCAAGAAGCAGCAGCAGCAGAATGGCGGAGCTACCAAGGAGACTAAGGCTAAAACGGAAACCGCCGCCCCTGCAGAGCAGAACGGAGAAGGCGCTCCCGCATCTCTGAACGCCGAGGAGGACGTGAACGCCCGTTTCGCCTCGTTGCAGGAGAAGCTGGCCGGAGCCATGACCGTGGTCAAGGAGGTGTCCACCATGTTGAAGACGCTGCAAAAGGAGCACATCAAGCTGATGAAGACCAAGTCCAAGGGGTCCGGCAAGGGCAAGGGCAAGAAGGCTCCCGCCCTTGACGAGAACGGCAACCCCCTGCCCAGCAAGCCCCGCGTAGCCAGCGGCTTTGCCAAGCCCGCCCTCCTGTCCGACGACATGTGCGCCTTCCTGGGCAAGGGCAAGGGCACCGAGCTGGCCCGCACCGACGTGACGCGCCTGCTGAACATGTACATCAAGGAGCACAAGCTGCAGGACACCCAGGACAAGCGCACCATCAACCCCGACGCCAAGCTGAAGGCCATCCTGGCTCCCACCGACGGCAAGTACACCTACTTCAACCTGCAGAGCCACATCAAGCACCACTTCCTGAAGTGAAGGGTCCCTTCCCCACCGAGTTAGGCGGGCCGAGCTCGCGGAAAGCGAAATAGCTCGAGCATGACATAGGTATGACCGATGACGCGGAAACGGTTCCGCGGAAACTTTTTCTGGTTTTTGTTTTTTTCTTCTTACGCGTCGATATCTTGATCGAATCGATGTAAAAAAATAAGGAACAGAGCGTAAAGGAGAGTCTCGCGTCGATCCGAATCAGGACGGACGGTGTATCCGGTCGTCGACGATTCCGTTATAGACAATACCGTCGTCATGTCGTGCCTGACGCGCTTTTGTTCGTGTTTCCGTCGACGACATCGCGTCCTCGAAATCGTCGACGATCTCAAGACGAACGACGACGCAACATCCTTCTTTTTTCCTGTTTCAGATTCCGTTTCATTAGCCGCGGAACTTCGCAAGGTCGTCGCCGAGCGCGACGCCTTCGACGCCCTGTTCCGAGAGTACTACAAGGCCAGATACGCGGTGTATCGACCGGTATCGTACGGCGATTTCATGGGATACTTGCAACGACGACGTCGAGATCATCCGGAAGCTACTTACCGCGCGACTCTCCGAAAATTCTATCGCGCGCTCATGGCTTTCGAGAGCGCCAAGAACGAGAGATGGCTGGCGGAGTCCTTCGTCGAAGAGGACGTGCGAGAGTGTTTCGGCCGAGAGCCGGCGACTTTCGCGGCATTTTTGAAACGCGTGCGAAAGAAATACGGCGGCCGAATCCCGAGGCACTGCACCTGGAGAAATTACCGCGCTGCTTGCTCGAAGGCGTCGTCGTCGCGCTCTGATAGCTCTTTTTAAGGATCGATTTTGAGGTTGTCGATGAACATGGCAACATAATACCCCCTATTAGGACTTTGGCGACTTCCGGTGGGCATTTTGTTGCCGCTCGGAAGGTCACCACTATGCCATTGAGCGATATCGACGAACTCTACACTGTCCCCTCCCAGAGTTCCTGTTCCTGTTGCAGAACGCCCGCTTCTGTCGCTCGTGATTTCGTATTCGTATGTCCCGTTATCCCAGTCGGGAACGAACTCTACGTGTACCCATTCGCCATACGACCCGCTTTGATCACGAGTCCAGCCGTCTCCATCACCCCTGACCCATTGGGGATTGTCGCTGCCCTGTGCGAACACTACATTTCCGAATGCATCTGTAAGGAGCAATCCGCCACCAGATCCAGCTGAGCTAGGATCGCTCCAGTCCCATGCTACTCTCGACGGTCTGCTGCTGCCTATCGCCTTTCCTATTCTCATTCTTGCGATGGGGTTGTCGCCTAGGCTGTCCGACGGAATGTAAGCTCGGAGCGCAGATGAGCTGTCTTTAGTACGTTCAGAGGACACTTCCAAATAGCCGTTCATGACGTTCCAGTTGTCGAGGTTTTCGAAATCCTCACGGAAGGGCGCGTTACCACCGCGGCTTTTACCCGTTGTGCCATAGACCGTGTACATCAACATGTGAGCGTTGCCTCCCGCTAAGTTTTTGACGTCCAACGTGACGCCGTCGTTTTCCCAGCCGGTCAGAGAGACGACCGTTCTGCCATCGTTTAGCGTTCTGCCATTCGTGTCGACGTACTTCATGACCGCGCACGCGTCGTCTCTCGCGAAGTAAGCGCTCCTGTTTGTGCTGCTTCCAGAAGCCGAGTTGCACATCGCGACCTGCATGCGCGATGTCTTCGAAGCCATTCCGAAACAGTTTCCGTGTACGGATGGCATGTCGTTGGTATTCCTTCCGCTCGCACTATTTTCGTCCGTTTCGGTCATATGAGCTTTCATTTCGAACACGCAGTACTTCGGTCTCATGCTCCCCAAGCCGGCGATCCTCGTCCTTCCTTCGCGCTCCAGGAGCACGCTTCCCGTATGCACCGTTTCCGCGTTCCCTCTAGACCCGGTTCCGAGCGCGGTATACATTACGTAAACGGGTTCGACGAGGTCTTCCACCTTGAGAACAATGCCCGATTCGTTCCAAGAGCTCACCCGTGCCGTCGTTCGGTCTCTTACATTACCGTTCTGGTCGGGGTACACGTAGTATATGCAGCGGCTGTCGGACGAAAAGTGACGGACCCGGTTCGTGCTCGAACCGTGTCGAGCGTTTCCCAGACATTGATGCATGTTTCCGCCCCGTCTGGCGACGCCGATACAAGAGCCGTCTTGATTATCATTCGTCGATCTTCTACGGTTTCCAGAGGTCCTCGTGTCCATCCTCGCGTCGATGAAATGGGGCAGGAACCTGAACACGACGCTGTGCGGAGCGAAATCGGTCGCGATGTTGACCTCCCCGGCCTTGAGACGCACTATGCCGGTGTTGGTCTTCAAGCCGTTCGAGCCGCCTGAAGAAGGAGCGGTGCCGTAAGCTTCGAATATCACGTACGAATCTCGACGGTGGTTATCGCACTCGATCTCGAACCCGTTGTTCGACCATCCTTTTACTCTGGCGGTGGTCAGACCTCGGGATCTCGTGTTCCTCCCTTGATACCTGAACCCGATGCAGTGATCGCTGCTTGCGAATCGTCCGGCGGCGTTCATGCTGCGTCCGTTCACAGAATTTTGAATGCACTGTTGCGTTCCGTCGATACGATTGGCGTATCCAACGGACATCCCAATGGGGACGGATCGAGTCCGCCACTCTTCGTCCTTCGATCGCGACGAGCCGAAGTAGTAAAACTTGAGCATGTTGGGGTGAACGCCGGGGGTTTTCACCGTTATGCTCGAAGAATTCGTGAGCTTGAACACGCCTACGTGCGCGGCGGTAGCCGGACCGGACAAATGGTCTTCCAACATCTGCTTTTTCCGCCCTTGTTTGGCCATGATGTCAGAGATCAGCTCCCTTTTCTTGCTCTGTTGGGCGACGATCCCGTCCAGGCTCTCGTTCAGGTCGTCTAACCGCCGTCGGAACCTGTTGTTCTGCTCGCTCAACATTCCCGAGAGATCGTTAATGTTCCGGACGTCGTCCGCCCGCAAACACGCGTCGTCCACGCACAGCTTTCCCGTCACCATTCGGGGCAGATCCAGGCCGCACTTTTCGGACGATCTCATGATCGCCTTGTCCATGCTCGCGCATTTCAGCGCTTTTCCACTCGATGTCAAAACCGCGAAATCTTCCTTGTTGCGTTTTTCCTTGCGCTTACGCACGGTGAATATTACGACGACGATGATTGCGAACACAATGAGGATGACAATAGCGGTCAAAGACAATGTCGAACCCGACACCGCGGCATCGGCTCGTCTCTGGGTGCGTGACATCTGGATCGAGGGTGATAGGGGCTCTACTACATACGTTTGATAAAAATGACGAAACGTACTGTCGCGTAATACCGCGAACTGTCGTGATCCTCGACATGAAAGACGTGATGGATGTCACGAACGCAAAAATATTGCTTATAATCATACAAGACGGGTGCGATGGCTTTGTTGTTTTCGACGTTTCCGACTGCCGGCAAAGACGACGGGAGGCGTCCTGCGTACTATGTCGCGACCTCCTTCGCAATCATCGTGATCGTGGCCGTCATGATCGCGCTTCTCTTTGCGATTTCGACTTCGAAATCGGCGCGTAAGTCGTCGGCGGAAAAATTCAACAACGATCTCGATTGCGTGTCCATGAACAAGAAGGCGATGCAGTCTTCTCCGGGCTGCCAGATGGATGTACCCCATATGACGACGGGGAAGATGTGTGTCGACGGTGCTTGCATCAAAGCGGACGATATCCGTAATTTGGCGGGCTTGACCGAGGAGATAAGGGACCAAAACAGATCCATCGACGACGGTTTCGAGAAGATTCGGGACCGCATCGCGAAAATTTCACGGAAAAAGAGGCAAGGGTTCGAGAAGCTCGAAGACCATTTAGACGACGTCAAGAAGGCGAAACGCCTCATCAAAGACATCATATCTAACAACGAAGTCGACGTGCGAGGAGGCGACGAGGTGTACTCCAGGAACGGCTATAACGTGCACGTGTTCAAGAAGTCCGGGCACCTGCAGGTCCGTAATGGAGGACTCGTGAACGTGTTGGTGGTGGGTGGCGGAGGAGGGGGGCGTCACAGGGACGGAGGAGCGGGAGGCGGAGGAGGCATCACCCATAAGGAGGTCGATCTAGTCAGCTCAGACGTGAGTGTCAAGGTCGGAAAGGGCGGTCGTGGCGGTCAAGGTAGTGCCGTATCCGACGGCAACACCTTTCGCGGCGGAGAAGACGGGGAAGCGTCGGAGTTTGGACATTATGTAAAGGCCGCGGGAGGAGGTGGAGGCGGTAGAAGTCGTGGAGGGCGTGAAGGCGATTACGAAGGAGGCCGTGGTGGAGCCAACGGTTCCAGGTCCACCGGCTGGTTCGGGAGCGGCGGAAACTCTGCAGGTAACGTCAACGAGGGCACGAGCAACAACGACTCGCCAGACAACGGTAAGGGAGGCGAGGGACTCCCGGTGACGATCGCCGGCGAGATCAAATACTTTGGCGGTGGGGGTCACACGCGCTCTTACGACGTTCCGGGAGGTGGAGGGAACGGTGGAGGAGGGGGCTGTAGCTCGGGGGGAGACGGAAAACCTAATACCGGAGGAGGCGGTGGAGGGGGGAGGAGCCCGGATAGTTGCGCGGAAGCGGGTTCGGGCGGTTCGGGAGTCGTCATCGTCTGGTACCACGCCGGTCGAGGTGAGCCTGTCGACGCGCGAGGAGGCGACGAGGTTTACCATCACGCCGGTCGTCGGGTGCACGTGTTCAAGCAGTCCGGACGCTTCGAAGTCCATAAGGGAGGGGACGTCGAGGTCCTGGTGGTGGGCGGCGGAGGCGGCGGAGGGGGGCGTGAAGGCGGAGGCGGGGGAGCCGGAGGAGTGATCATGAAGGGGTCTAGCGTCAGCGAAGGCTATTACGACGTCGTCGTCGGGGAGGGGGGCAGAGGGGGCGAAGACCGTGGGCGCGGAGCAGGAGACCAGGGAGAAGAGAGCAGTTTCCACGATATAACGGCTTCTGGAGGGGGGTTCGGCAACGGATTCAGCGATTCTTCAACTTCGGGAGGTGGTGACGGGGGTTCTGGAGGCGGCGGAGCAATGAGAAGGGGAGACCCGGGTGGAAAATCGATCGCGACGGGCGAAATGGGACACGACGGAGGAGACGCACCGTCTGGCAATTACAGGGCGGGAGGAGGAGGAGGCGGGGCGGGAGCGAAAGGTAAGGACGGGACGGGAGGGGGCGGCGTTTACTCGGGAGCCTCGAACGTCGGCGG
>SL_4KL_010_BRINEDRAFT_10000398_pt1 | contig 21961 bp, 18 predicted proteins | sample SodLak_010_BRINE_2_FD_10664 | JGI IMG/M metagenome (IMG submission 10664) | reverse complement strand
TACACGATATAACACGAAAAAAAGCTGGAAGACACCGTTCGATAGAATAGAATTTGAAGAGAGAAAGTCTGTAATTAAAAATCCGGATGGTTCGCTGATTTTCGAAATGGAAAATGTGGTTGTTCCAACATCGTGGTCGCAGGTGGCAACCGATATTATTGCACAAAAATATTTCCGAAAAGCAGGTGTGCCGGCCAAGCTGAAAAAAATCAAAGAAGAGGGCGTGCCGAAATGGCTGCAGCGATCGGAGGCTGATAAAACTGCACTGAAAAAACTTGATGAAGAGGAGCGTTATACTCACGAAATCGACAGCCGCCAGGTATTTAACCGTCTTGCCGGATGCTGGACTTACTGGGGATGGAAGCACGACTATTTTGCTAGCGAAAAGGATGCGAAAGTTTTTTATGATGAACTCTGTTATATGTTGGCTAATCAAATGGCCGCTCCCAATAGTCCACAGTGGTTCAATACCGGCCTTCACTGGGCATATGGAATTAACGGACCGGCACAGGGTCACTATTATGTTGATGCTGAAACCGGCAAATTGAAGAAATCTACCGATGCCTACACACATCCGCAGCCACACGCTTGCTTTATTCAGAGTGTGGATGATGATCTTGTAAATGAAGGCGGTATTATGGATCTCTGGACACGAGAGGCACGTCTCTTTAAGTATGGTTCCGGAACGGGATCTAACTTCTCTGATATTCGTGGATCGGGAGAAGGTCTCAGCGGTGGTGGAAAATCCTCCGGCCTGATGAGCTTCCTCAAAATTGGTGACCGTGCCGCGGGTGCCATCAAATCAGGTGGTACAACTCGTCGAGCAGCCAAAATGGTTACGCTCGACCTGGATCACCCCGATATTGAAGAGTATATAAACTGGAAAGTTCGCGAAGAGCAGAAGGTTGCTTCTATTGTTACGGGATCAAAAATCACCGAAAAACATCTGAAAACGATTATTGGTCTTTGCCATGAACCGGTAGAAATTGACGGCCGGAAAATGAACGGCGAAGTTAGCCGCAACCCGATTAAAAACCGAGATCTTGGAAAAGCGATTAAGGAAGCCAAACGCGATCAGGTTCCTCTAAACTACATCGAGCGGGTGATACAGCTCGCCGCACAGGGCTTTACAGATATTGAGTTTGATACCTACGATACCGACTGGAATTCTGAAGCCTACTTGACGGTAAGCGGTCAAAATTCCAACAACTCGGTTCGTGTTCCCAACAGCTTTATGAAGGCGGTGAAAGAGGAGACCGATTGGCATCTGCTCGGACGGATTGAAAAACGTGCCGCTAAAGAAGAGGGCAGAGATCCGAAACCGATGAAGACGATTCCGGCACAAGAGCTGTGGGATCAAATTGGTTATGCCGCTTGGAGTTGTGCCGATCCCGGTACGCAGTATCACGACACCATCAACGAGTGGCACACATGCCCAGAAGATGGGCCGATTAAAGCGAGTAATCCATGTTCGGAATATATGTTCCTGGATAACACCGCTTGTAATCTCGCTTCGTTGAACCTGATGAAATATTTTAAAGACGAAGATTGCAAAGAGTTTGATGTAGAGGCTATTAGCCACGCATCACGACTCTGGACAGTTGTATTGGAAATCTCTGTATTGATGGCGCAGTTTCCATCCAAAGAGATTGCTGATCTCTCATTCAAATTCAGAACACTGGGACTCGGTTACGCTAACCTCGGCGCTGCGCTGATGGTTCAGGGTGCACCGTACGACAGTGATAAAGGATCTGCTATTGCCGGAGCCATTACCGCCATGATGCACATGAAGTCTTACGCTACAAGTGCTGAAATGGCCGAAGAGCTGGGTACATTTGAAAACTACGACAAGAATAAGGAGCACATGCTTAAAGTGCTGCGGAATCATCGTAGAGCAGCGTATAATGTACCCGACTCAGAGTATGAAGACCTCACCATCAAACCGATTGGGATTGATGAAGAGGTGTGCCCCGACTACCTGTTGAAGGCAGCGCGGGAAAATTCGGATGAAGCCGTTGAGCTTGGTAAAAAGCACGGCTACCGAAATGCACAGGTTACCGTAATTGCACCGACCGGTACAATCGGCCTGGTGATGGATTGCGATACCACCGGTATTGAACCGGATTTTGCCCTGGTGAAGTTTAAGAAACTGGCCGGCGGCGGATATTTCAAAATCATCAATCAAAGTGTGCCTTTGGCGCTCAAAAACCTCGGGTACGAGCCGAAGGAGATTGATGAGATTATTAACTACGCGAAAGGGTACGGCACTATCGATGGAGCGCCGCACATCAACCCGGAAAACCTGAAGGAGCTCGGCTTTACGGACGAGAAAATTGATGCGATTAACGAGGCGCTGCCAAGTAGCTTCGATATCAAATTTGCCTTCAACCACTGGACGCTCGGCGAAGAGTTCTGCAAAGAAGAGCTCGGAATTACCGAAGCGCAGCTGAATGATTTCAACTTTGATATGCTGCGATTCCTCGGATTCAGCAAAGGACAGATTCAGGATGCGAACGATTACGTTTGCGGAACGATGACCGTAGAAGGTGCACCCTATATTAAGGACGAACATCTTGCCGTATTCGATTGCGCCAACAAGTGCGGCCGTACGGGAACCCGATTTATCTCGGCATCCGGCCATATCAACATGATGGCAGCAGCTCAACCGTTTATCTCCGGTGCGATATCCAAGACGATTAACCTTCCGAACGAGGCGACGGTTGATGATATCAAAGATGCCTACATGGAGTCGTGGGAGAAGATGCTGAAGGCTAACGCACTCTATCGTGACGGTTCGAAATTGAGTCAGCCGCTGAACTCCATGAGCGATGTTCTGGAGGAGCTGGAAGATGAGGATGACGATACCGCTGCCGAGCAGGATCGCGTGGTACAAACGGCCGAGAAAATTATCCACAAATATGTGGCGCGCCGACAGCGTCTGCCTTACCGACGCAGCGGATATACGCAGAAAGTGAAGATCGGCGGACAGAGCGTCTATCTGCGAACCGGTGAGTACGATAACGGACAGCTGGGCGAAATCTTTATTGACATGCATAAAGAGGGAGCGGCATTCCGAAGCTTGATGAACTGCTTTGCGATTGCAATTTCCCTTGGCCTGCAGCACGGCGTTCCCCTCGAGGAGTTTGTAGACGCCTTTACCTTTACTCGGTTTGAACCGAGCGGTATGGTAAACGGCAGTCCGCACGTGAAGATGTCGACCTCAGTAATCGACTACATTTTCCGTGAACTGGGCGTAACCTACATGGGGCGGGATGATCTTGCCCATGTGCCGGCCGAAGATATTCAGCCGCGAAAGATGCGTCCATCGGAAGACCAGGACCTTGCTGATGACGTATCAGCCCGGGAGAAGCAGGCAAAAAAGAAGAGCCCGGTGAGTAGAGTTACCGACGCCGGCGGTGCCCAGGCTGAAGCGGAAGAGAAAACAGAAACTGACTACGACCGAGCGAAGCAGCTCGGCTATACAGGCGACTCGTGCCCCGAGTGCGGGAGTATGACCATGATCCGAAACGGTACGTGCCAGAAGTGCATAACGTGCGGATCAACAACTGGCTGCTCCTGATTTAGCGATCAAATAGCGACTAGTCTAATTCACAGCCCGTTGGACGGAAAATCCGGCGGGCTGTTTTTTTGTGGGCAGGATTGACGGATGGGTAGGATTGATGGATTTTGGAGTCAAGATGGTGAGAAGATCCGATAAAATATCATTCGGACAATGTTGGCGGCTGAAGAGTTGCTATTAAATAAATATAATACTGCTAAATGAATATCGACTTTCATCATGTTGTTAATGAATTTTGAAAATGATCCACTGAAAAAATTACGAGAAGTAGGACAAAAAATGGCTGCTCATTCAATAAATTTTGAAAATGCATTAGCACCAATTTCTGCACAATTGCAGGAAATACAGAAAAAGTTTGCGACTATTTATATTGATTTAAACTTTGAAAAGTATGAGGCGCTTTTTGAAGCTCTGGCCGTAGAAGCGGAAAATATTCCTGGCAGGGTGGATACGATACATGCTTATTTAGCCCAACGCGGGTGGTTTATTCCATTTCATTTTGCAGATTTTGGCGCCTTCAAGAAATATGAAAGACTGATAAAAAATAACGAACATGAAATTATAGAGAAGGACACACAACAATACATTAAGGACCATTCCTTGAATTTTAAGCATCAAGCAGAGAAACACTTCCCAAGTCGATTCAAAATACTCGGCGCTGCTTTTGAGGCCCATGAAAATAAAAAGTATGAGTTGAGTATTCCTGTTTTATTGGCACAAGCTGATGGAATGTTTGAAGAGCTTATTGGAACAACATTTTATTCAAATGAGGAAAAACAGCTTAAAAAAATTAAACGTAGACTTTTGGAAAAGTTGGCTGAAAATGGACACCCGACCAGTACAACTTCTTTAAGTTACTTGCTAATAAAACAGTTTGAAGTGAAAAGCTTATTGCACGAGAATTTTTCAGAGATTGAAAAGAGAAAAAATAAAAATCCCAGCCTGAATCCACTTAATCGGCATACAATATTACATGGACGTGATATTGACTACGCTAATGAAGCAAATAGCCTAAGAACAATCGCTTTAATTGGCCTTCTTTGTAATTGTAAAGATTCTTTCGAAGTATAAGTGGTGGTTAGAAATGCGTTTCAACCGAAATTTGTCGCTTAAAATTGGAAATAGAAAATTTAGAATTATGGTTAAACGCCAAACCGTTATAACCAAAAAACCTTAACATAGCACATAATCATCACTTAAAAACAGACATATGCAAAACAAATGGGCGTACTACTTGGGGCTATTCATTATCATATTGGGATTCATAACAGCTTTCGGTCAGGCGTATAGTGGCTTTATGGCCGGCGTACAGGATGGAGTGACCGGAGAAATGTCTGAAGCTTCAATATGGTTTGAGGGAGAGAGTCCGCTGAGACTCTTCATTCTCGGGATACTGCTTGTTGGCTTTCATAAAGTACTCAATAAAGATAGTGGCTCCGAAAAGGAGTAGCATCAGCAAAGATGAATCAGCACCGAAGGTGCGCAACCAATAACACAGGGCAGCGCCCTGTGTATCGAGCTGCGAATAAAATCCGAAAGCCCCAACGGGGCGTCACCATATCGTTGTATCGAATATGATTCTTAACGATAAATCGGCGATATTCAACCCGAAAGCTGACGCTTTTAACATCCATCACACCTAAGCCAATATCTTTTTGAGCACTCCCTGGTTCACATACATCATCAGATGCAGAAACGGTAGTCTCTATACCGGGTGCAAGAACAATATGATTAGGCGATGGCGTCAGCATCGAGAAGGGACCGGGGCAAAATATTTGCGGGCACATACACCAAAAGAAGTGGTATTTGTGGAGCCGCACTCGAACCATTCGGACGCCTGCAAAAGGGAGTATCAAATCAAACAGCTCTCAAAAATGGAGAAAGAGGAGCTTATTCGCGCGATAAGTGAATAAGGGAATCTAAAGCAACCTGGCAGAGCGCGAACGAAGTGAGCTCCTGCAAGAGTTGCGGAAACGATAGTTAACCCGAATTCAACTTTAGCTTAAACTTTTAAAAAAGATACATTCTTCTATATTTGATTTAATAATCTCAATTTGAGACAAGAGATGATTGTAAACATTCATTCAAATAAATCAAGTTATGAATAAGATTCGGAGAGTTATTACACTTTTCATCATCATTATGGTATGTCCGTACGCAATGCTTTATGGACAGGCTGAAACTGCCGAAGTGGATTCCACATTTGAACAGTATATGAACGAGGCATGGGATGATATTCGGGACGCAGAGTTGTCTGATAGTCTGCAAATTTACTATTCAGAAAGGTTTTTCGACTATTATATCGAACATCAGGATTCGGAAACCGGGAAAAGTGCTTTGGGGCAAGCGTTTTTAATGTGGGGCAATACAGGGAACTCAGAACATGTAAATCAGGCTTTGCAAACGTTAGATTATGATTCAGAACTTTGGGCCAGGATCATCAACTCCTTGGGAAATATCTACCACAAAAATGAAGAGTTGGGAGCAGAATCATATAGAGAGCTCGTGGAATATCTATCCACAAGACTAACTCACCCAATTAGTAAATCACAGGTTTTGATGGTAAAGCTCAGAAGAGGTGCAAGCGAAGATAATCCCGGTGAAGAGGTAATAGATATAGCACGACAGCTCGTAGAACTTGATGCGAGCGAATTTTTTGTGGAACAGGGACTTGGATTCCTTCACGAATTCGAATCACTGAATATTGGTCAACCCGCCCCAGACTTTGAGGCAAACACGACCGATGGCCGAGCGATCACTTCAACAGGTCTGCAGGGAAAAGTAACACTGCTGGAATTCTGGGCAACATGGTGCGGCCCTTGCCTGCCGGAAATTCCGCATCTGAAAGAGCTGCATGATCGGTATGGGGAGGAAGATTTTGAAATAGTGGGTATTTCGCTGGATCGAGATCAAGAAACGCTACTCGAATTTTTGGAGCAACGCGATATGGAGTGGCCACAAATATTTGAAGAGGAGGGGTGGAGCGGCGAGATTCCACGATTATACAATGTTTCAGGTATACCAAGGATGTACATTTTGGACCGGGAAGGAAATATTGCAGCACGTGATCTTAGAGGTGAAGAGATGGTCGCGGCTGTTGACAGCCTAATGAATGATAATTGATTACTTTTGGGCGTGTTTAACTAACAGACTAATCAACGCTGTTAGATCAGCCGGGTGGCGGACACAGTCCGGTGGGTGCCTGTCTGCCGAAGCTATGCGCAGGTTGGCTGACAAGTTGACCTCAATATTTTTTCTTCAAAACAAAAGAAGGAGCAGTTGATTCGGGGGGAATGATTTAGAGACAGATCAAGTTAAATTCTCGTCTTGAAGTCACTAATCAATCAACTCTTAACTCAGTGCTATGTCTACATCTACACCCGACTCTTCTGTAACTCTTGATCGCCAAATGGGATTTGCCATACTCCGTTTTGTGCTTGGCATAAACATGCTTGGCCGAAGCCTGATGCGACTCCCGGAGATCAGCGAATTTGCATCCGGTATGGCAGAAGGCTTTGCAGATACATTTTTGCCCGGCCCGTTTGTTTACGCATTTGGGTTTGTAATTGTGCTAACCGAGCTGGTGATAGGTGTGCTATTGGTACTTGGCTGGAAAACACGCTGGGCACTTCTTACGATGGGAATACTGCTCGCATCCCTTACTTTTGGTCAACTCGTACAGCAGAGCTACGGCTCCGTTGCAAATATTCTGATCTATGTGATTGCCGTAGCCTTCTTGCTCTTTAATACTCGGTACGACAACTTCGGGATTGATCGTGGATTCTCCGTAAAGCGGAAAGTATAAAGGGAAAATAGTTTGAAATCTGTGTAGAGAAATACATAAAAAGTGGGAACAAAACCACGAAATATGTGTAAATAAACCATTACGATGGAGTGCATTAACTACAAGAGTAGCTCAAAAAGAGTGCTTTAGTCCAGCTTTCAACTATAAAACAGATCTTAGTAACAATGAAAATTTTGTACATTTTTCCTCACCCCGACGATGAATCATTTGGTCCGGCCCCGGCAATGCGGGCACAGCTCAGAGAGGGGCACGACGTTCATCTGCTTACACTTACGAAAGGAGAAGCCACAAAACAGCGCCACCGATTGGGTGTGGATAAAGAAGAGATGGGGGAGATTCGGTATAAAGAGATGCTCTGTGTAGAGAAAACATTGGGGCTGAGCAGCATGGAGGTATTGGATCTGCCCGATAACGAATTGAAGAATCTGCAGCCCGCACAGATTGAGGATGAGATTGAGAATCACATTCATCACCTGATGCCGGATATTATTGTAACGTATGCCGTGCACGGAATTAGTGGTTTTCACGATCATCTGGTAACGCACGCCGTGGTGAAAAACCTATTTTGCAAAATGAGAAATAACGGTCAAAATTACCCGAAGAGGTTGGCGTTTTTCACCCGAATGGGAGAAGTAATAACCGATGGTAAATTCAGGCTTGAGATCTCTTCAGAAGAGGAGATCGATTTTGTTCAAGAGTGCAACGATGACGATATGGAGAAATTCCGCAGCGCCCTGGATTGCCACGAAACTTACCAAGAGGTTGTCGAGGGGAGCAGGGTCAAAGAGGTAACGACAAACCAAGTGCCGTTTGAGATATTTGGTGAGAAATTCGATGGCCGGCTTAGCAGTATTGATGAGGGATTGAAATAAAAAGCTTGTTGTCAGGAGTCAGGAGCCGGAAGACAGAATGGATTTTCTGTATGCATGGAGTAGTTTGCTTACTTCTTCCAACAGCTGATTTAAATGAGGGTTCACACCGTAACCCAAATCTCGGGCTAAAATAATATAATACCTGCACTCTTCAACAGATCCTTGTGATATATTCATAAATCGTGCTTTGTCACGTCTACCTTTTTTCTTGAATCCCTCCGCAATATTTGCAGGAATAGAAACTGAGGCTCTTCTGAATTGGGATACCAAACCAAATTTTTCTGTTTTGGGAAATTTCGCCGTGTATTTATAAACAGCGAGTACAAATTGATGTGCTTTCTGCCAAACAATAAGATCTGTGAAGGTTTTTGAAGGTGTGTTCATTAGGGCCCGGTTTCATTTACTTGCAGTAAAAAAACTGCTTTTACTATTATGAACCGTGCTAACTACATTCCTTACAGTTTTTTATAAATAACTTTCCTGACTCCTGACTCCTGACTCCTGACTCCTGACTCCTGAACCCTACTCCTCCACATTTCTCCCACTCTTCAGCATCGCATCGAGTTTTTCACCACCGCGAATACCGAAATCGAGTGTGCGGATTGGGAAAGGAATCATAATATCGTTCTCATCAAATGCTTTTTTAAGCGCCATTATTGAATCACTCCGTGCGGAAAGATAGTCGAGGTTGACTCCAAAACGTACCCAAAAGCGGAGGGTGAAATTAATTGAGCTGTCTCCAAACTCATCATAATGGAGTTGAACCCCATGATCGGAAATTACATTATCAACGTTATCTACCGCCTCAACGGCAACCTTTTTAACCTTCTCCAGGTCATCCCCGTAAGAGACACCACAGGCGAGTTCTACTCTGCGAACTCCGGTTTTGGTATAATTGGTGAGCGCATTTTCGAACACTTTTTTATTGGGCATGTAAACAATCTGCCCGTTCATCGTTTTAATAATCGTGTTTCTGAGATTCAGCTTCTGAACTTTCCCATAGACATCATTTGTCTCAATAATATCGCCGATTCCGAATGGGTGACGGACCGATAAAATCACTCCTGATATGAAATTGGAGGCGATATCCTGAAAAGCAAAACCGAGTGCTAAACCGATAATACCGGCACCGGCAAGGAGGGAGGTAACGGCACCATCAAGCTGAAGAACACTGAGGGCAATGAAAACCCCAATACCGATAATTATAATCCCGATGATCGTCTCCATCAGGTTGGTAATGGTTTTGTTGTCAGTCGCTTTTTTGAGAATGTTTACGACGGCCTTGCGAGCCAATTTACCCATCACATAAAAAATAATGAGCACAAAAAGGGCAACCACAAGATTGGGAAGCATCGAAATAAATGTGGTAATCCAATCTTCTATTTTACCGGTTACAATGCCATACGCATCATTTAATTCTTCGGTTTCCATCTATTGAGCGGTTGGTTCAGTTGGTAATTCTTATGAAGGTACTATATTTACGTCTTTTTCTCATTTCCTAAATTCCATAAATCACCGCGAATTATCTCAAGGCTGTTGCCTGCGGGATCTCTGAAATAGAATGAATCAACTCCATTAGGCCACTTTACTACCGACTCGATAGCAACACCGTTGTCGATAAGATTCTGTTTCCAGTTCTCGTATTCCGATTCTTTCACGGAAAATGCAATGTGGTTTTCACCTTTTGCACCATGGAGGGGGACCGGGCTGCCTGATACCTCGGTTTGTACACGCGAGGTGTGATTGGGGTCGAATATCAACAGCATTCCTTTTCCACACTTGAAAAAAGCATGACGATCTTCTTCAAAGGCGATAAGTGGCAGATCCAGAACCTCTTTATAAAACCGGATGGTTTCATCAAGATTCTCAGCATATATGCATGTTTCTACGATCGTTATCATGATTAAAACATCTCATCTAAATAGTCTTCAATTTCTTGTTGTACCGCCTCGCTGCCGGCTTCAATTAACTGGTCGCGAACCTGACTCTCCACCTCATCAAAAACATGCATGAAAATTAATTTCATGGCCGTTTCCAGCTTTACGTTTTCCTCTTTTCCAATATCGGTAATTTGGATATCTGTAAGGGTAAATCGCAGCAGTTCTTCATTAACATCCTCAAAATCGATACCGAGGTTAATATCTGTTTCATCGAGCGCAAAATAGGCTATATGCACATTGCGGGCGTCATCATCAGAAGTATGATTTTCCAGACTGTTCAACAACTTGCCAATGTTGCTTCCCGAACTCCCGACCCGATACTCAACGTCTATTTCATGTACAAGAATGTAGTTAACCTCAACCGGATCAGATAAAATAGAGGATAGAACTACGTCGCTGTCGATATTGGTAATTTTCATGGCGTAATCACCATCAAACCCCTGTGGATTGTTGATCTCTATAGAGCCAACGCCACCTGATCCTGCCAACAACGATACATGTCCGCCACGAACGGTAACATCTGTTCCGAGAATTTCGGATGAAACTCGCTCTACCTGACTATTTATGACACTCCCCAGCGAGAAAATAGTAATGAAATAGCTCACTAATAAGGCTGCTGCTGTGCCGATGGCAATTTTTCTCTTCTTATCCATACTTTATGTGTGTTTTGCACTGTTTATCTCATCCAAACGTAATAAATTTTTGCAGCAAAATAGTTACAGGTTAATTTTTTATTCACTCTCTGATTTATATTTCATCGTTTTGGATTATTGAGCAAGCTCTTCAACAACATCGGTTAGGGTTGATGTCAGCCGAGCCATCATTTCGTAATCGAGCCGTTCGGGCGTGTCGTTTGGCGTATGGTAATGGGGATCTCTAAACAGGAGTGTATCTGTAATTAACAGGCCTGGATAATCGTGTTGCCAGAATGACCAGTGGTCCGACCAGTTGACGCCGGGAATAAATCCCGGAAGAGCGGCCGATGCCGTTGGGAAATCCCCGCTTTGCTCAAAATTTCCGGATACCGATCTTAACAGGGAAAGGTCGCCCAGCCGCGTTACCAGCCCGATAAAGCTGGCCTCTTTCGGATAGAAAAAACCAAGCCCCGGCAGGGGGTAGGCTTGTGAATTCGGCTCACTGCTGTAGTATCCGAGGCCGTCAAGTGCGATCATTGTTTCAATGTCATCGCCTCGCTCGCGGGCCATCTTTGCATAAGCGTAACTGCCCATATCTTCGGTTTGAAAAAATGGTGGCTCTTCGTTGGCGAAAAAGAGAAATCGCACGGTTTTGTGTGGGGGATCGGCATTCACAAAAGCCTCAGCTAGGGCCATTAAAACGGCCACGCCTGATGCGTTATCATTTGCCCCGGGAGAACCGGGAACGGTGTCGTAATGGGCACCGATGACCACCACTTTTTCGGGATGCTTATTGCCGGTAATTTCAACTTCGATATTTTCAGCCGATTTTCCCGCATAGATTCCCCGGTTCAAAGTGTACGATTGCAATTCCGGTGAATAGCCGATTTCCCGGAGACGTTCCGTTAAAAACCGGACGGTTTGATCCATCGTGCCTGTCGTGTGCATATTTCGCTCACCAATATTCTCGGCAAGATGACGTACATCGGCCTCAATCTGTTGCGCAACGATTTCTTGATGATTTGTGAGTTCCTGCTGAGATTTCATATCGATAGTTTTAGGCATCAACAACCACCAAACCCCAAAAATTGTGGCAAAAAGGAGGAAGAGCACTATAAAGATCAAACCAACATACAGTAGGCTGTTTCTAGTATGCTCACTTCTTCTCGTAAATTTACCGGGTTTGCTCATGAACCGAGGTCGGTGATTAGTGACAGTTTTGCCTGTAATTTAATTGGTGATGACCTATTCCCAAATAAAATTTCTTATTGCTACCTTTCAAAAAAAGTACTGCGCATGCTAAAACATTATTTAAAAATTCTTATACCTGTTTTCGGTTCGGTGATGGTCGTGACCTCCTGTGAAGTTGAATCTGATAAACCGACATATGAAAAAGGAGATCTTCTTCAAACAGGAGTCGCAAGCTGGTACGGCCCCGGGTTTCATGGAAGGCTAACATCAAACCGAGAACGCTATGACCAAGACGATTATACAGCCGCCCATCGTACGCTCCCCTTCGATACGGTTGTGGAGGTTATAAACACGGAGAATGAAAAGTCGGTTGAGGTACGAATCAATGATCGCGGACCATATGTGGGAGAGCGAATTATCGACCTTTCCAGGGCTGCGGCAGAGGAGATTGGATTGTTGGATAGCGGGATTACGGAGGTGGAGATTAAACTGGTGGAGGCCGGAGGGAATATTCCGGAGGATCTTGAGCAGAGGTTTTACACGATCCAGATTGCGGAGTATTTTACTTCATTCCATGCCGAACAGTTTATGGACGAGGTTGGAGACGGAGCCAGAATTGAGCAAGAATTTTCGGATGGGTTAGATTTGACCCGGTATCATATCTACTACGGAAATTACGAGCATATCGATAGTGCCCGGGTTGATCTTCAGAAGCTTGAGGAGCGCGGGTTCGAGGGGTTTGTGAAACAGGTGAATTGAGGGCAGGGAGAGTGGGAGAGTGGGTGTGGAATCTCCAATCTTTGTAATTGCCTGTGAAATAGACAAGAGACACTATCTACGCCCCCGTAAAAATTCGGTGTTTCATATCGTTAATGGATTTGAAAAAAGGCATGTAGGGGAGGGATGAAAAAATGCCGATTTCAGTCCCGGGGTGTGTTTTTTCTTCGAGGAACAGCAGAATGGTATCAAACCGATTCCGTTTAAACAGCTCTCGGAAAATTGTTACTGCAGTAAGGGGCTCTTTCTCAAGAATGCTGAGGAGCATGATGTCGTACACCCGGAAACGATAGCTCGATGCGTTGGAAGCGGGTGGGGTGTTACCGTTTTCGAGTGCTGTTACGATATCAGCACAGTGCCGGTGTATTCGTGTAAACGTGTAGCCGGTGGATGGCTTTGTCATTCCACCAACTGTACCGATGTTTAAGACCCGACTGTTGTACCATGAGGGGTAGTGGCGATCTTCCATCGGGATGGCTCCCTGCTCTTCACGTGTGATAGAGTAATCTGCCGGATCCAATCCGTATCGCTCTTTCAGGTATGCAGTAATGCCCGATTTGTATTCTTCATACGGTAACACGTTCTCACTGAAAAAGGTATACTCTACCAGCGCTTTATTCTCGGCAAATGGAAGGATATAGAAAAAGGTAAATCCATGTTTTTGAGAAGTATCAAAATCCATCAGCGTGACGTGGTCGGGATCAAAAATAGGCTGGTCCGTCTCAATTTCTACTCCCAAAAAGTGCTGTTTCAGGCTAACATCGCTTTTTTGAAACTTGTATTCCGGTGATTTGAAAATGCTTTGAACTACCCAGTCAGCACGAAACTCACCTTCTGATGTACGAACAACTCCTCGGGAATTTTCTTCATCGAAAGAATTCACGTCGGCCTCCATCAGTGTAAAAGAGGGGTGAGCTCGCGCCTGTTTAAGGATCTCCCGGGAGTAATCGAGGCTTCGCATACATCGGTACTGATAGTTTTGCAGCTCTTCCTCAAATGTTTCACCGTGGGCAATGACGCTTAATCTGTTCCATGAGTGGTAAATGAGATCGCTCATTGGCAAATGTTGATCGTCCCAAAAGCACCAGGTTTTTTCGTCTGTGGGGCTAAGTGATTGATCAATCAATAAAACATTTCGATCCTCAATCCACTCAGATTTCATCAGGTACCAGGCAAGGCTGAGCCCGGCTGCACCGGCTCCGGCTATTATCAAATCATAAGATCTGTTTTCTGTCATCTTTCAAATGGCTTGATGCCGTTGAGGATAAAGTATGGAGTTTCAACAGTTTTATCACGGAATAAAATTCCAACTTAATTAAGGTCTTGATATCTTTTTTTCCCTCTCAAAAACGCCTGTACAATAAGCAGTTTTGGGTAAACCAACCCCTTCGGTATGGTGTGTTTGGATGCACTCTGTATAATTTTTCGTTTTTTAAGTGTTTTTGGCAGACGCAGATAGTAGGCAAAATGAGCGCGAATAATTGCCCATGTGGCGCCCGGCTGTTTTAGTATCAGAGCTCTAACTCCGGCGATGCCATCTAACACCAGTCGAAAGAATATTTTGAGAGCCAGGATACCAGAAGAGCTGTTTTTTGTCATCATCAATAAACTGTTTCGGTAGTTGTAGTACACCTTTCGGGATGAGTCCATAGGCAGCGACGCACCACCGAGATGATAAACAACGCTCTCGGGACAGCTTTGAACCTTGTAGCCATTTTTCCAGGCTCTCCAGCAGAGGTCGATCTCTTCCATGTGGAATTCGAAATCTTCGTCAAATTTCCCGAGCTGCTGAAATGCTTTTTTTCGAATTGCCAAAGCCGCACCACTGGCCCAGAAAATGGGAGAAGGAGTATCGTACTGACCGCGGTCTTTTTCAACGTGATCAAAAATTCGTCCTTTGCAAAACGGGTAAGCCATCTTGTCGATCATACCACCGGCGGCTCCGGCGTACTCAAAACTGTCGGGTTGATTGTACGACCTTATTTTAGGCTGAAGTATATCCGCATCTGACTCCTGAAAGCATCGGTCCAGGGATGTGAGCCATTTTTTTTCAACCGAAACATCATTATTCAGAAAGAGAAGAATATCACCACTGCTGTATTTTACGGCCCGATTGTTTCCACCACAATAACCATGATTTTTATCGAACGTTACAACTTTGCACTCCGGGTAATTCTCCTTAATCCACTCTCGGGTGTTGTCATCGGATGCATTATCGGCAATAATGATTTCAAACGATTCATACTCTGTCTCTACCACCGATGGTAAAAATTTTTGCAGCAGCTCCAACCCGTTCCAGGTTACGATAATTATGCTAAAGGAGTGTTTCACGGTAAAAGTTTAGACAATTTTAATTATAAAAAGTTGGTAACTTCTGTGTGGAATTCGTTCATTTTAATTTCATTTTTTTGCTCAGATAAAAGTTAAATAATCATTTACAACCTATCATAGGTTTCCTATTATCCAAAAAACAAAACTATGCGGATGAAGATAGGGTTAATATCAGATACTCATAACTATTTAGATCCCCAGGTTGCCGAATTTTTCGAAGACAGAGATGAAATTTGGCATGCGGGAGATTTCGGCACCGGTGAGATTGCCGCGGAATTGCAAAAAATTGCCCCGGTAGTTGGCGTCTATGGAAATATTGACGGAGAGGATATTCGTAAAAAATACCCTCTTCACCAGCGTTTTACTAAAGAGGGGGTTGATGTATGGATGACTCACATCGGCGGAATTCCCGGTCGATACTGCCTTCCCATACGCGATGAGATTGAGAAAAACAGTCCCGATCTATTTATCTGCGGGCATTCACACATCTTAAAAATCGCGCGCGATAAATCTCTTAATAACATGCTCTACGTTAACCCCGGTGCGGCCGGTAAGCACGGATTTCACGTGTATCGTACGATGGTTCGGTTTGAAATTTCCGGCGGTAAAATTTCGAACATGGAGGTTATCAACCTCGGAAAGGTTGGTGAGTAGAGGCTGTTTGTGAGATAGGCGAAGTCTATGGAGATTTCGCTGCCTGTATTGACCCCGAACAACATCTTTTCCTACGCAACTGCCTTCGGCCTATTCACTCCTCCCGATCAACTCCAAGGCGTTAAATGCCGATTGTACGACCAAGGGAATGCCACCGCCGGGATGCGTGCTTCCCCCCACGAGATATAGATTTTCGAGTTCATTTACTTTGTTTCGGGGACGCACAAAAGCGGCAAATTTACTGTTTGAGGATGTTCCGTAAATACTACCTCGGTTTGAGCCATATCTCTTGAAAAAATCGCCGGGCGTAATGACATCTTCGGTTTCGATAGATCTTTCCAGTCCGTCGAGCCCGCGTTCTTCCAGCTCTTGAATAATGTGATTCCTGTACGATTTTGACAGCTCTTCCCAATCCTGCTCATCGGTTACATAGGGAGAATTAACGAGAATAAAGAGATTGGAGCTGTTTTTAGGAGCGTGGTTTGAATCCGTATACGATGTGTTAGCCACGTAAATAGTGGGGTCATCTGGGAGGGTTTTACTGCTGAAAATCTGTTCGAACTCCAGCTCATAATCTTCCGAAAAGAAGATGTTGTGATGTTTTAGCTGAGGCCACGCTTTATTGCATCCCAGCATCAGAACAAACCCGGAGCAGGAGGGTTCAAGCTTTCTCTGCTTCGCCCGTTTTCTTTTTGATATTGCACCGGGCGAAAGTAGATTCAGCAGGGTATTGGTGGCATCGGAGTTTGCGACAACTAAATCAGCTTCTACTGTGTGGCCATCCATCGTTTTGATGGAGGTAAGCTTATCATCAACTGTCTTTAAGGATGTCACCTTTTTGTGGTAGTGAAAATTTACCCTCATCTCTTTTGCCAATTTTTCAAGAGCTATTGCAATGGAGTAGAGTCCGCCTTTTACATAATATCCGCCCTGGTTCAGCTCAACGTGCGGAATAACATTAAGTGTTGCCGGTGCCTGAAATGGAGATGAGCCGTTATAAGTGGTGAAGCGTTTGAAGAATTTTCTCAGATAGGGAGATGAAAAGTGGCCGTCTACTTTATCTGAGACCGTTGAAAAGGCATCAATAGTGAGCAGATCCAGCCAGTTGAGTGATTTCAGATCGGTGGGTTGATTGAGTGGGTTGAACAGGAATGCATCCGCTGTTTTGTTGTAGAGAGTTTTGCTGTAATCTAAAAATTCGGCATAGGATTCTTCATCTTCAGGCGCAAACTTTTGAATCTCCTGCATGGTCTTGGACCGGTCGCCGTAATTATCAAATATCACCCCATCTTTATAGAAATAGCGACAGAGGGGGTCGGGCTCTGTGAGTGAAAGATAATCGGAAAGGTTTTGCCCGCACGATTCAAAAAGCTTNTCCAGAATAAACGGCATTGTAAGCAGGCTTGGGCCGGTATCAAACCGGTATCCTTGGGATTCCCACTGCTGCATTTTGCCGCCGGGTGTTCCATTCTGTTCNAAAAGGTCAACTGAATACCCTTTTGCACCGAGNAGTGCAGCAGCTGCNATCCCCCCAATTCCGGCCCCAATTACAATTGCTCGTTTCGCCATTCGTAAGCCACGGTTTGTTTTTATTCAACTCTTTAAATGAATAAAGTGATGAAAACGTTTACGATTTGGCTCTCAATTTCGTCACGGCTTCAATGTGATAAGTTTGNGGAAACATNTCGACGGGCTGAACACTCTCCACGTCATAAACTTTTTTGAGCTCTTTAAGATCTCNNGCCATGGTTGATGGATTACAGCTTACGTATACAAGTTTTGGCACCTGCAGNTCGCTGAGCTGTTTTACAACGTCAGGNTGCATNCCGGAGCGNGGAGGGTCCGTTATGATGCAGTCCGGGGCAGGGTGTTCATCAAGAAATTCACGGTTAAAGGTGTCTTTCATATCACCGAGTACAAAATCTACATTTTCAACACCGTTTTCTGTGGCGTTGAATTTTGCATTTTTGATGGCGACGTCTACCAGTTCAATTCCAATTACACGGTCGGCGTCGCTGCTCATGTAGAGGCTGAGGGTTCCCACGCCGCAGTAGAGGTCGTAAATGGTTTCTCCGGACTGCAGGTCGGCAAAGTCTTTCGCAACGTCATACAGCTTTTCTGCCTGGGCCGTATTGGTTTGGAAAAAGGCGTTTGGATGAATTTTAAATGAGTAGTCACCAATGGAGTCTACAATATAGCCCGGCCCGTGGAGCACATGCTCGTATCGGCCAACTGCGGTGGGGTTGGGTTGATCGTTAACATTATTGACCACCGTAGTAATGAACGGAAATTCTTCTAAAAGCTTCTTGGTAAGGTTTGAAACAATATCTTGATCATCCTTGTACGTCACCAAGTTGACCATAAAGTCATTGGTATGGTGGGAATTGCGTATCACCAGGTGACGCATAAACCCCTCTTTTTTGAATGTATCGAAAGCGGGGATGTCGTTTTCGAGGCAGTAGCTTCGTACAAAGTCGAGAATTTCAAAAGAGCGGGGATCTTGCAGGTGACACTCATTCAGGTTTAGAATTTTATCAAACCTGCCGGGAGCGTGCATACCCAAGGCAAATCCGGAATCATCCACATACTCATCCCGGTTAATCTCCTCGCGCGTGAGCCAACGTTTTGTGCCGAAGCTGTACTCCATTTTATTACGGTAATAAAAGTCGTTGTCACAGCCGATAATTGGCTGAACAATGGTGGGATCCAATTTGGCGATTCGTTCGATATGATCACGCACATGCTGCTCTTTTTGTTCTATCTGTTTGGCGTAAGGGAGGTGCTGCCATGTGCAACCGCCACAGGTATTTGCGTGTGTACATTTCGGCTCAATACGGTCGGGGGATGGCTCCAGAATTTCGAGGACTCTGGCCTCGCGAAAGCTCTTCTTTTTCTTGGTGATCATCGCCTTAACGGTATCTCCCGGAGCGGTTCCCGGCACAAATACCGCCAGTCCGTCTACCTTGGCAATTCCTTTTCCTTTAAAAGCTGTGTCTTCGATGTATAGATCTACTTTACTTCCTTTTTTGAGAGCCATTAACTGTTATCTACCTCTTGTTCATCCTGATAGTGCGTTTGAAATTGTATGGCGAATGCCGTTTTGGTGTCGGCGGTTTCGCAGAGTTTCCGCATTGTAATTTCGAGCTGTTTCATCGCAAGGGAGGATATCGCCTCCAAAAATTTAACGGCAATTTGCGGATGCCGCTTTTTTAAGGTCTCGAAATCGGGTTTAAAGAAACCGAGAAGCATGCAGTCTGTCAGGCATTTTGCTGATGACATACGCCGTAAATCATAACCGATAGAGAGAGAACCAAACACGTTGGGAGCCTGCAGGTCGTATGTTACCTGCCCGGTTTCTGGATCGTCTAGATCGTTAACTACCTCGAGCCGTACGCTTCCCTCCTCAATAAAGTACATTCCCGTACCGGGATCGTTTTGATAGTAGATGTACTCATTTTCTTTGTATTTACGCCGATGGCAGAGTTGCAAAAACTCATACCGTTCAGTCGTGGTAAATTCAGACAGAAATGATGAGTTGAAGATCATATTTGTCTGATTTTTAATTCGTTGGAACCCAGATTTTTTGAACATAAGCGTGTTTATTTAAAACGAGTGGCCAATTCCGAAACTAAAACGAGGGGTTGAGTTTTCAAACCAACCCTCTTGCAAATCGTGAACCCTGTAGGTGATATCAAACCGCGCTACTAAAAATTCCCAATCCAAGCGAAGGCCGATACCTGAACCTACCGCAATTTGATTATAAAAGTTATCAAAAGAAAATCGTCCATCATCCAGCAGATCTCTGTCATCTTCTCCGAGGAGAGTGGTGCGGGGCCCGTACCAAATATTGCCGGCATCGGTATGCCACGCCAGGTGCCAATCGGTATTTAGAAAATCACTTACTACAACTTGTCTTAACTCTTTAAATGCCGCTAATTTTACCTCACCACCGGGAAGAGCAACATTTTCCGGGCTGATGGTTCCGGGCCCTAATCGAAACGGATCCCAGCCGCGAATGTCGTTACTGCCGCCGGCAAAAAACCGTCGGCTCAGCGGAATCGATTGACTGTCAAAAATGGGAAGTGCGTATCCGCTAAATGTACGCACAGCAAATACCGAGTTTGGTGTAAGTTCAAAATAACGGCGAAAATCAGCTGAAAATTTAAGGAATCGACTGTACTGCAGATCATTGGATGAGATACCGAGTGGGGATGGCAGCGTTTGATCAACATTTCCGGCGTCGAAAATATATCGATCCAACAGGTAGGGGACGTTACCGCCAATTGCTGCAGAAAGCTCGGTGGAGAACCCTGAATCTCGTTTTATAAGATCTACATTACGATTTCGGATAGTGTACCGAATAATAGATGAAAATTGTGGCCGAAAGTCCTCTTCAATCCGTAAAAATTCGATGGATTGCTCACCAAACTCCGAAATAAGATTTTGTCTGAACTGCTCGGAGGGATCTGTATCGATAATATCCATTTCGATTAGATCAAACAGGCTGGTTACCTGGTCGGAATGTGTTATTTCGTACCGAAGGTTGAATCGGATATCGGAGTTTATCCTAAAAAACAGTTGGTCTGACTGGCTGTAAGAGAGTAAATAACGAGTTCGAGAGCTCTGCACCCATGATCGGTTTTGAAGAGGCTGTAACGGGAAATTCAGCCTTGGAACTGTATATTCACCCCGCACCTCGTAACTCTGGAAAAATGTAGAGCCCGACCTTGTTCTCGCTCCGGTTTCAGGGTCGGTAGGTGCAATTTCACTCAGCGTTCCTGATGTAACATATTCCAGGCTGGTATTAACACCAATGCTTAAATTATCTGCCCTGCCGCGTAAATTATTGTTGTTGTAATTCACACCTAAACCTGTACCAAACCCATACCGTCTCATCCCGAAAAATTCAGCGCGAATGGTGTGCTTTGGTATAGTCTGNAGTTCAAAAAATACCGGTATTTCATCACCGGAGAAGTCCGGCGAGCTGCCATCTTCACTGAGGCCAAAACGATTGGTGAGAAATATGCCCAGGTTCTGGTACGCATTAATGGTCTGCAGATAGGCGGATTGATCAAACGGTTCTCCCGGTTTGAACCGTACCTGTTCTGTTAACAGGCTGAACCGAGTTTGGGCACTGCTCTGTTTGTTCATGTAGATGGAGAATCCGGGGTTTGTATACGGTTCTNCGGATGCTTCGTGTTCTTGGTCGTAATCATCACTGCCTTCAGGTCCCGCCAGGGAGATATGCACATCCCCAAACGTATAAAAGCGGCCAGGTTTGATGTCGTATAAAACATCATAGGTGTGATCTAAATCGGGGACCTCTTTTACAAGCGCTCGAACGGAATCTCGTTGAACGGCAGCATAGCCGTTGTTTTTTAGGAAATCGATAATTCGGGACTGTTCGCCTCGCAAATCATTGACCCGATAATTATCGTCAACTTCCAGTGTGTCTTCATCAGATACATCAGCATCGAATACATTATCACTGTAAAAACGGGGCAGCAGGTTTGAGTCTTCAAATTCCGGCCAACCGCGGTATGATACATTTCTAATGCGGGAGCGTGGCCCTTCTTCAATAATAAAGGATACCTCAACCCGGTTTTCTCGGTATTCAATGACGGATGTATCTACAACCGCATCGAAATATCCCATATTTTCGTAATAGGTTTGCACGCGGTCGCGGTCGTTGGAGAGCATATCGCGGTTCAGGTACGAAGGGGACTCCCCAACACCTACAGCTTGCCAAAGGTAATACCAGGGAGTGAAACGGGGAATATTCAGAAATTCCCGATTGTTTTCTGTACGTATCAGCCGCCGAAGCGTGCGATTTCCAATCTCATCATTTCCCGAAAACCTGACAATACGAACGACTTTTTCAGTTTCGCTATCGTTCTCTTGCTGTTCAACACTATTGTTGTTTTGGGCAGCTCCATCAAGATGAACTCCAAAAAAGAGTAGAAGTGCAAAAACAGTCGCTGTACAGAGACGCACACAATATGAGCTCATAATTTAAAATATATAATCAAAACGTGTATACGTTACTGACACAGCTTTTGCGTTGGATAAATGCGAGAGTTTTGGATTTTATACGTCGTCGTAATCGAAACCTTCATCTTCTTCGCCGTGGAAGAAATCCTCTTTACGAATGTAATCAGGCCAAATATCCTCAATAC
>SL_4KL_010_BRINEDRAFT_10000397_pt1 | contig 21991 bp, 21 predicted proteins | sample SodLak_010_BRINE_2_FD_10664 | JGI IMG/M metagenome (IMG submission 10664) | reverse complement strand
GAGTCGGCAAGCAGCCCAAGGTCTTCGGCGACCGCCGGCGGCAACGTCTCGAAGTCGGTGTCGACGTCGAGCACCGTCGAGTGGGGCGCATACTCGTCACGAACGGCTGACAGAGGTGGTGAAAGCGTCCGTTCGCGAAACATCAGGCGAGAACGTACGAGAGAATGATCGCAGTCGAGAGAACTGCCGACACGCTGACTGTTCCGATGACGATCTTTGTGGCCGTGCTCATAGCGAGCCGTTTTCTGCGGGCAGCAATAAAGCCTTCAGTTGGGCGGCCACGTGTTCGCCAATGTTTATGCGGATTCACACGGTAGCAACCCACATGCACGTTCGGGATGCGGTCGAAGACGATGCTGAGGCAATTGCCGCACTGGCTGATGCGCCGACCGATGTCGTCCGTAATCTCGTTCACGACCGGAGCGTCCGCGTCGCCGAGCGCGAGCAAAGCGGAAACGATCCGAACGTCGACACCGACACGGTTGAAACCGAACTGCTCGGATTCGTGAGCTTCGATGCCCACGGACAGACCGTCCACGTCACCCAGCTCGGCGGAGTCCCAGACGCCTGCGAACAGCTGTTGGCCGAGCCAGTTCGCTTTGCCGCCAGCGAGGAAATGGCGGTCGAACTGCTGATCGAACAGGAGGCAGCCGAGTTGCAGGCGGCGGCCAAAGCCGCCGGCTTCAGAGAGGACGGAACCGGGCCGATGTTCCGTGGCTCACGGACGCTTCGGTTCCGACAGCGACCATGAAAACCGTGCGTAAAGAACTCGGTGACAACTACGCGAACTTCCGAACCGTCATCTCCAACGTGTCGAGGTCGACAATCGGCGCGTGCGCCACGTCGGGATTGATATTCACCTTCTTTTGGAAGTCAGTTTGGGACTGCCAACAGCCGCTGTTGACCGCGAGCACGTTGTGGTACTTCCCCCAGCCGAGTTTGTGGACGTGGCCGGTGTGGAAGATGTCGGGGACGTTCTCGATAACGAGATAATCCTTCTCCTCGGGGGCAACCCGCGTGTGCCCGCCAAACTGTGGGGCCACGTGGCGTTTTTTCAGGAGTTGGTACATCGCCTTGTGTGGCTCGTCGTAGCTCGCCTTGTCGCTCGGCAGTTCCGCGATGACCTCGTCAAGCGAGACACCGTGATACATCAGTACCGAGACACCCTCTATGGCGACTGTCGACGGATTGCCCGTGATTCGTGGGTCGTGTGCGGACATGATTTCGCGGAGTTCCTCGTCGAATCCGGGTTGGGGTTCCGCAAGCCGAACCGCGTCGTGATTGCCGGGGATCATCACGATTTCGAGGTCACCGGGAACCGATTTCAGATGCTCGGAAAACGCCTCATACTGGTCGAAAATGTCGATAATGTCGAGCTCCTCGTCCTGATTCGGATAGATGCCGACGCCTTCGACCATGTCGCCCGCGATGAGAAGGTACTCGACGTGTTCGGCCTCGTTGGTGTGTAGCCAGTCGGCAAATCGGTTCCACGCGTCAGCCATGAACTCCTGGCTGCCGACGTGGACGTCCGAGATGAGCGCCGCTTGCACGTGACGGTCGGCCGTGTTTGGCCGGAACGTTCGCGGCACATCCGGAAAGTGAATCGAATCGGTAAACAGAATGCCCGCGTCGTCCGAAAGCGTTCCTTGAACCGCAACGCACTCGTCCAACAGGAGTTCGTCGACCAGTTCGGCGATCGGCCGATCCTTCATTACGAGCGCCGGAAACGTCCCCGTCGTGTCTTCGAGTTCGATGAGCCAGTGACCGCTGGCGGTCGAGCGAATGTCGTTGACGAGCCCGACGAGTTCAGCCTCGCTGCCACCGGGCATCGCGGCAATCGCTGACGCGGGGCGGTGGTTGACCCGGCTTCGCAGCAGTTTCGACAGCCGTTCGTACCGGTCGCGAAACGTCGTCACAAACTGACTGTACTTGCCCGTTCCCGTGCTTCGCCCGGTGATGTCACCCGTGATTTCGGCCGGAGATGGGGTGCGCTCGGGAGGGGATTTCGCTGTCGAGGTAGTTTCTTTACGATCGGTGTCTGACAACCGCTTTTTTTCAGGTGGAGATTCGGGTTTCTGCAGGTCTTTTTCTGTCTTTTTGTCTCCAGTTGAAACAGAGGGTTGTGATGGCTGAGTGGATCCGGTTGTGTTGGTCGAAGTCGCGTTCGCGTCCGCGTGCGTCTGAGTCGCGTTCGCGTCAACGCCCGGCGGGTCGGCAACGGGTTCACGCTGTGCGAGACAGGCACGGACGTCCTCGGCGGTGAGTCTGAGCGCGTCGTCATCGGCCGCCTCAACAACTGCCTCGATGGTGGCGGCCGGATTCGACGCGTTCGCGAGCAGTGTCACTGCCTCGCGCTCGGCGTTGTAACCCTGTCGCGCCAGCGTCTGGACGATTCGTGACGGCGTCTCGGAAGGCACTGCGATGTTCTCGGGTCGCTCCAGTCAAAAGGATGCCGACGACGCACAGCGCCGGCCCAGAAGGTTCAAACAGTCACCCGATTAAAGGCGGGTAATGGATGGCAGGGACCGTCGGGAGTCAGCCGATCACGACGCTGGCGTGGACCCATCTGCTACCGACGAGGACACCGAACCGACTACCGTTGACGACGTCACCAAACCGAACGCTCGCGACGACGCAATCAGTTCGGCTGCTGACGACGACGTCCATGAGCCACCTGCTACTGAACCGACTGATGAGGAACCGACAGCTTCCCAGACTGACAATGTACGCTCCGTCGACGATCGGTTGAGCACGCCGTCCGACGGTAGCTCATCGGCAGCGCGGAACGACCGGAGAAATCAATCGCCGTGGCAACAGTTCTGGGGCGCAGAAACCGGGCCACTGGTATTTATTCGAGAAATTCTCATCAGCGTTGGCATCGTCATCATTATCGGACTACTCCTGTTCGGCCTCAGCGGCGTCTGGCCGCCCATGGTTGCCGTCGAAAGTGGGAGCATGGAGCCGAATATTAACCAGTATGATCTCGTCTTCGTGACCGACCCCGGCCGGTTTGCCGCCGGCGAGGCAGACGACCACGGAATCGTCACCGCAGAGACCGCAGAAACGACCGGCTACAGCAGTTTCAGTGATCCCGGAAACGTAATTGTCTTTAACGAACCAGGCTCTCGCGGGTCGCCCATAATCCATCGCGCCCACCTGTTCGTTGAGGAGGGCGAAGACTGGCACGACCGGGCGGATCCCGACTATACTGACGCGAGCGACTGTGACGAACTCTCGAACTGTCCGGCCCCCAACAGCGGCTACATCACCAAGGGAGACAATCAAAACAGCAACAGCCGGTACGACCAAGCCAGCGGGATTGCGCCCGTTGTCGAGCCCGACTGGGTAACCGGTGTTGGGCGGCTTCGAATCCCGTATCTCGGCTGGATTCGGCTGGCCGTCACGGGTGCGGCCAGTAGCGGCCCACTGCTTCCGGTCGGAATCGGAGCGGTTGGTGGGGTAGTTGGCGGCAGTCTTGTGGCTTTCAGTCGATCGTAGTGAGCCAGTAGTCGAGAGAAGCGATTGATGTCGACGTCGACACTGTTGCTACCGACGACATCACCGATGGTGAAAATCGTCGTTAGTTGTCGAACCGTGCTTGGACGAACGGCTGCACATTTTCGATATCGCCGAGTCTGGAGTCCGAGAGGAGAACCGCTTCAGTTTCCTCAAGTGGAACCGAGAGTCCCATCTCCTTGGTCCGACCGTAGCGACCCTTCGAGACAACGACCGCGTTGACGATGCCGAGCATATCGAGTTCGCTGATTAGATCCGTAACCCGCCGCTGGGTGAGGACGTCGGCATCAATCTCCTCACAGAGACGTTTGTAGATGTTGAACACCTCGCCGGTGTTGATGTTGTGGACGCCGTTTTTTTCGAGGAGAATAATCGAGAAGAGGACGATTTTGCTCTGGGTTGGAAGCGTGCGGACCACCTCGACAACACGGTCGAGTTCGATCTTGTCTTGAGCCTGTCTGACATGTGTTTCCTCAATGATATCCGCTTGACTCCGTTCGGCCAGTTCGCCAGCCGTCCGAAGGAGGTCGAGCGCGCGACGAGCATCACCGTGTTCTTGCGCGGCGAACGCCGCACACAACGGAATCACGTCGCTGGTGAGTGCGTCCGGTTTGAACGCGACATCCGCACGGTGTTGGAGAATATCGCGAAGTTGGGTCGCATCGTACGGCGGAAAGACGATCTCTTCCTCGCCGAGTGAGGATTTGACGCGCGGATCGAGAAAGTCGGTGAACTTCAGATCGTTCGAGATCCCCATAATCGAGATCCGCGAGTTGACGAGCTCGGAGTTCATTCGCGAGAGATTATACAGCGTGTCGTCACCGCTTTTTTCGACGAGTTTGTCGATTTCGTCGAGCATGATAACGACGACCCGTTCGTTGTAATCGACCGCGTCGAAAAAGGTCGAATAGACGCGATCGGTCGGCCATCCCGTCATCGGGACGGGTTCGAGTTCGTCGGCATCCTCAGTCAGCGACTCGATCCGTTCGGTTACCTCGTCAACCGAGTCGTACGCGGTCGGATCAATTTCGACACGGTCGCCGGCTGACTGCTCACCGGGTTGTTGGGCCGGTGGCTCTGTGCGTGAATTCGGTGACGAGGAACGGGATGATGAGTGAGATCGATCCGAATCGGACGCCGACGTGGCCGCAGAATCTACTCCGTCTGCCATCGTATCTCGAAGCTGTTCAAGCGCCGTGATTTCGGCTTCGATGCGAGCTACGTTCTTCTCAATGAACTTGTTTGCGAGCTGGGCAAGCACGCGATACTGGGTATCGGTTACCTCGCAGTTGATGTACTCGACCTCGCAGGGAACGTCGTACTTTTTTGAGGTGGATTCGAGTTCCTGGCTCACGAACTTTGCGCTGGCGGTTTTACCAGTTCCCGTTTTGCCGTAAATCAAGATGTTTGATGGGGTGTCGCCACGGAGTGCCGAGACGAGAATCGTTGCCATCTGGTTGATCTGATCGGTTCGGTGGGGGAGTTTGTGGGGCGTGTACGAGGGACGAAGAACCTCCTTATTCTCGAAAATCGGTTCCCCGGCAAGGAGATCGTCAAACAAACCCTTGCTTTCGAGGCCGTCAGCGTCAGTAACCCCGTCTGGGCCACCGAGTCTATCGGTCACATCGGGTTCGTCAAGCATGCTGTCGAAGTCGAGATGTGGCGACGCTGCCGAACGGTCACGTGTTGCTGTACGCGTCGAGTCACTAGCATCGAGTGGGTCGTCGTCGACATCTTTGGTCGACGTGTTCTCGTCCGTTGCTGTCGATACAGGTGGTGACTCGGTCGAATCGGCCTGCGAGTCGTCTGATCGGTTCGTAGAAATGTCGTCTGTGTGTGTATTGTCACCAGTCATTTATTCCCCTTCATTTCATCTGGAACTTTGTGGTGCCACGGTTAATACGGCTCCCAGAGACCGTTTACTCGGCGTATTAGATGATTGGACATAACTGGATGTCCACGTGATACAGTCGAAGCAGACGAAGAGTGGGTACAAAAACGTTCTTTTTTCGGTCGATTTTGTTGGGAGCTGTCGGTGAGCTGTGAGTGGGGTTATCGGTTCTTGAGGTCAGTAAGAACAACAGGGAGTTCCTGACTAATGATCATTCACCATTTGGACTAATGAATCACCCACACATACACAACACGGTTGTTTCTGGTGGACACTCGCTTGAGATATGGATGTTGTGTGCTTATGAGATCCGTAATAATCATTCATTGTTGTCGGACATCTAGCCCCCCACCCCTTTGTTTCAGGTGGAACGCTCACACATGAGACCTCGTCAATAGAGAATATATAAAGGCGTAGTTTTATATGACCATACTTTGTACTAGTCCGTAATCCGGCTCCCACTGTTATATTCTAAGTCATAATACCTGAATAAATATGTTTTAGTGTTGGTTCCGTCCGTTTTCCTAGATGGTTATCGGATAGATCGGCTGGTTCCACCCGAAACAAAGGGGTGGGGGTGTCCCCAAACGAGAATATTCACAACACTCATTCCTGAAGAACAACACTCACCCAGTTCCCATTTCCGAGACACAGCTCGTTAACTGTGCAGTATCGTTCGTCTTTCGGGGAGGAAACCGTGTCTGACGTAGTGTTTAAGTGTGCCGGCGAAGGAAGGTTTCTCATACGCCCTCTCTACGCGCGTAGACTGCGGGAGGTGCGGGAGCCAGGATGGGTCTACTCACAAATCTCAAAGACAGCATCTCGCGGGTGACCGACCGACTGTTTGCGTCCGCAGAGCCGAAGCGAATCGGCATTTATGGACCACCAAACGCCGGGAAGACGACGCTCGCGAACCGTATTGCACGCGATTGGACCGGTGATGCGATCGGGCCTGAAAGCCACGTTCCACACGAAACACGCCGGGCTCGACGCAAGGAAGGCGTTGAAATCGAGCGCAACGGCCAGTCGGTCACCATCGATATCGTCGACACACCTGGTGTCGCAACCAAGGTCGATTACACGGAGTTTCTCGAACACGACATTGAGAAAGACGACGCAATTCGTCGATCGCGCGAGGCGACTGAAGGCGTTGCCGAAGCGATGCACTGGCTCCGTGAGGATGTCGACGGCGTCATCTACGTGCTCGATTCGACGGCCGATCCGTTCACGCAGGTCAACACGATGCTTATCGGTATCATTGAGAGTCGAGACCTCCCGGTGCTCATCTTTGCCAACAAGACCGACCTTCCGGAATCGAACGTCAAGCGGGTTGCTGACGCGTTCCCACAGCATGAAACGATCCCGTTGTCGGCGCTGGAAGGCAGCAACATGGACGAAGTGTACGACAAAATAGCGGAGTACTTTGCATAATGCCCGAAGCAACACCCACAGATTCCGAAAGCGGCGTGCAGATCGATCTGATAAGCGGGTCACGGATGGACAGCCTGCGAACCATGGAAAAAATTCGACTCATTCTCGATGGCGTTCGCGATGGCAACATCGTGATTCTCGAGGAGGGTCTCTCGCCGGATGAGGAATCCCGACTGATTGAGGTGACGATGACTGAAATCAGCCCTGACGACTTCACCGGTATCGAAATCGAGAGCTATCCCCGATCCGATGCTGGTAACCAGAGCTTTCTCGACCGACTCATGGGTCGTGAATCGACGCAGAAGCTCACCGTGATCGGCCCGGCGAACCAGATCCAAACGCTCCACAAGGACGACCAACTCATCAGCGCGCTCGTCTCGCGTAAATAGCGATGGCCCACCAGTGTACCTCCTGCGGTCATCTGTTTCCTGACGGCTCGAAGGAGATGCTCTCGGGCTGTCCCTCGTGTGGCGGCAACAAATTCCAGTTCAAACCCGGTGCAGTCGAAGACTTTGACTCGGAGTCGGCAGGCCAGTCCGACATAGAGCAATCCGACGATACCGACCAGCCACCAGCGCAGCCCCGATCCTCCCGTTCACCATCGTCTCCTGACCAGCATTCACCATCGTCGACACCAACGTCGTCGACATCCACGTCGACACCAACGTCGTCGACATCCACGTCGACACCGACTGAATCACCGAGCACATCGTCATCCCGACCTGACGCGTCGACGACGCGAACTGATTCCTCAACACGGAACACGTCGTCCACGAGAACCGAGTCGTCTCCGAACACGTCGTCGCGGGACGAATCAACTGAGTCGACTGGCATTGACGGGCACGAGTGGCCTGAAACCGCTCGGCGGGATCCTGCACGGGACGAAGAGCCGCAGTATCGTCCGTGGCCCAGCCCAGACGGCACCGAGGAGGAATCCGATCGATCGGAACCGACGTTCGGTCGCGATGCGGAGGTTGTCTCCAACGAGCGCGACGACGACGGTTCGGAAGCCCCGGCACAGTCGACCGCGCGGTCGGATCTCGCGACGTCTGACGAGGTAAGTATGGCTGGTGGCGCAGAGCGTCGTTCTGACCGCGAAAAACACGCTCCCGAAGCGGATCAACCACCCCAGTCGACCCACCCTAGCCAGTCGAATCAGTCAACCCAGTCGGGTGGACAAAACCGGCCACCACAACCGGATTCACCTCCGGAGTCTACTGCGCCAGCGGATTCGACCGACGCCTCCGTCGACGAACTCAGACGCGAACTCAACGAACAGTTCGAGAGCATTCGCATCGTGAGCCCGGGTCACTACGAACTCAACTTGATGGAGTTGTACGATCGCGAAGAGTACATTATTTCGCTCCGCGAAGACGGTCGCTACGTGATCGAGGTTCCTGACAGTTGGAGCGGTGACTAACCGTACACACCGGAAGCGGTGACTANCCGTACACACCGGGAGCGGTGACTACCCGTACACACCGGGAGCGGCGACTACCCGTACACACCGGATTCTCTCGGCCAAATCACCCCCTACCCAACTCATTTTCATNCGTCCGTCGACACATTTGAAGTGAACAACGTTATGCAGGTCCCCACGTTAGGGCCGGTTATGACTCAGTACGACACGGTATTTGCTTCGGCGCGCGGTGGCGACACGACGGTTCTGGAGGGCATCTAATGCGCGTCGTCGCGAAGTTCGGTGGCACCAGTCTCGGCAGCGGTGATCGAATCAACCGCGCGGCCGACTCGATCGCAGATGCCGTCTCGGCGGGCCATCAGATCGCCGTCGTCGCGAGCGCTATGGGATCGACGACCGACGAACTGCTCGACGAAATCAAGTTTGAGGCCTCCGATGCTGACCGGGCTGAAATCGTTTCGATGGGCGAGCGAACAAGCGTTCGTATGCTCAAAGCCGCTCTTGCGGCCCGCGGGGTCGAGGCACTCTTTCTCGAACCCGGAAGCGAGGAGTGGCCAATTATCACCAATGACCTCGGGGAGGTCGACGTCGACGCCACAAAACAACGCACAGCCGACCTGGCAGCCAAACTCGACGGCGTTGTACCCGTTATCACCGGATTTTTGGCACAAAACGAGGCGGGCGAGATCACGACACTCGGTCGGGGGGGCTCGGATACGACGGCGGTTATGCTCGGCAAATACATGAATGCCGACGAGGTCGTCATCGTCACTGACGTCGAAGGCGTCATGACGGGCGACCCTCGGGTTGTCGAAGGCGCGCGAAACGTCGGTCGGATCTCGGTGGACGAACTCCGAAACCTCTCGTTCCGCGGCGCAGAAGTTGTCGCGCCGAGCGCGTTGTCGTACAAGGATGAACAGCTCGACGTCCGGGTCGTCCACTACCAACACGGCGATCTGCTGACCGGGGGAACCCAGATTGAAGGACAGTTCCAGAATCTAATCGACATGCAAGAACGGGAACTGGCGTGTCTGACGGTTGCCGGCCGTGCAATCCGCAACAGTCCCGGGATCTTGGCTGATCTCTCCGAGGCGTTGCGCTCGGCGGAAATCAACATCGATGCGGTCGCCAGCGGCATGGATTCGATCACGTTCTACGTCAACAGTGACCTCGCCGAACAGGCCGAGGCGCTACTGCACGAACAGGTCGTCAGCGGGACGACCCTCTCAAGTGTGACTGTCGAAGACGAAATCGCAGTTATTCGCGTGACGGGCGGCGAACTCCCCAACCGCCCCGGCGTTATCCAAACCATTCTCAAACCGATTTCCGAGGCTGGCATCAACATCCACGACGTCATTACGAGCGCCACGTCGGTCGCGCTCTTTGTGGCGTGGAAAGACCGCGAAGCAACGCTCAAAATCGTCCAAGAGGAAGTCTAACCGCGTCCCAGCCGTTCCGTTATCCGCTACCGAATTTCTCTTTACGATTCGTATTCGTTCACGTTCCTACTTTCCCTGTCGAAGCCGCGTCCCGATTCGCATCGGCAGCCCTGCGTCGGCAACCGCGTCAACAACCCGTTCGATATCGTACTCGACGCGGTGTTCTTCGACAGTCGGCCTTCCCGTGTCGCCATCGAGTTCGAGTACGGCAAATCCCGCCCGTGGATCGCCATCGCGGGGTTGACCCACACTTCCGGGATTCATCACGATTCCCTGCTCGAACTCGCGGTGGCCTTGGATGTGCGTGTGGCCGGTAATAACAACCCGGTAGTTCTCGCGGAGCATCGCGGCCGAAAACGAGTCCGGATAGGTGTATCTGTCGGGATCATCGGGATGGCCGTGAACGAGGAGTACGTCCCCACTGGCGACCGTTTCGTGTGTCGAAAGCGAATCGAGCCACCGGAGTTCGGCCCGGTCGAGTTCACGGCGGCTGTAGGTGACGCCGGCACGACCCATTTCGTTGAACCAGTCGCCGCCGTCGGTGGCGACGGCGTGGTCGTGATTTCCACGCACGGTCACGACCGCTTTTTCGCGAATCCACTCGATACACTCGCCGGGCCACGGGTTGTAGCCGACGACATCGCCCGCACAGAGATAGGCGTCGACCGGCGGCATGGCCTCACAGACGGCCGCCAGTGCCGGGAGATTCCCGTGAATGTCCGACAGCACACCGTAGCGCATGGGTGTGTAAACGAGTGGCACGCAAAAATGTGTTTGGGCGGGATTTCGCTGGTACGTGGTTCATTCCACGGAGATTTCTCACTCGCCGTTCGCGACCGCGACCGAAACACCGTCGTCGACGACGACCCCGGCTGCACAGACCGCGTGTTCGTACGCCGCGTCGTAGACGGCGGTTGCCGCTGCGTTCGCATCCGTGACGTCAAACGCGTACGGTCGCGGCTCGTTCTCCTCGTACGTTGCCACGAGCGTTGGTTCATCGACGCGTTTGACGAGCAGTGCATCGTGGCGCACCGTTGCGATGACGGCCGAGTCGCTGGCGACGACGCCCGCGATTCGTGGCGTGTTGTAGTCGTCTTTTTCGTAGTCTAGCGCCAGCAAACTACTCGCGAGCGCGTCGCGTGCGGGGTAGCCAAGCGAGAGTTTCTCGGCGACTGGATCGACGTGTGAGCCGTTGCCAACGACCGCGACTTCGCCATCAGTTGACGGGCCATCGACGGTTCGCATGCAGTTGTACGAAACGTACGGGTTGTCCGTTTCGGGGGCCTCAGCCGTCGGCCCAACGGTCAGCAGTCCGTCTCGCTCGGTAATCTGGCGGTTCGGAAACGAGCGCGAGGAGACACGGTAGGCACCCACGCCGGGACCGACCACGATGAAGCGACCAATGTACATACCTACCAGTGCCGAAGTGGCGGACAAATAGGTGCTGATTTGAGCAGCGCTGACCCGATGATTCTGTCGCGAGACCCGGCCCGGACGGCGGCTGAACCGACACGGTTTTGTAAACTCACCCGCTCCTTTCGGACACGCAGAGTTCCATGGGGTAGTGGCCAATCCTGTTGCCTTCTGGGGGCAACGACCCAGGTTCGAATCCTGGTGGAACTATTCTCAATTCTTCGAACTTACGACAGTACCCGTACGCTGTCTCCTGATTCTCCACTCGAAACGAAGGGGTGTCCACTCACCCTCTTCGCCCAAACTATCCCCACAACTGGTGGCCTTACTTTTCGACTGCGAGCAACGCAACTCGTTCGAGAATGATTGCTTCGAGGTCGACATCGACAACGCCCAGTTCGGTTTCACGGATCTCAAAGAACGCACAGAGTGTGTCCCGCTCACCGAGTTCGACACCTTCGAACCCATTTTTTGCGTCGATCGCGCGCCCATCAAAATACGTTGACAGCCGATTTTTTGCCATTGCTTCGTTGCCACCGGTGACGACACAGATGGTGTCGGTTACACCCGTCGAAACGCCCATTTCGAGTGCCTGATTGATCTGGCGTCGACCGGCAGCGTACAACAGCACCTCAACCGCCGGGTCGCTGGCGATTGTCGTTCCCCGTTCGATTGCCCGTTCGGCCAGCGAGACGGCCCGACGAAGATGGCGTTCGCCGGCGACGTAGCGGGCGTCAAAACACTGGATGGTCGCACCCGTCTCGTCGCTTACAGCCCGAATCTCATCCAGAAACGCGTCGAGATCCTCGATTGCGATGCTTGCTCGAACGGTTTTCATTAGAAATCACCCAAACTCGACTGATCTTTGGGCAACTTCGTGTCATCGCTGTCGCCGGCTGTTTCTGGATTATTCTCTCCGCGTTGGGTCGACGCTCCCGTCCCCACAGCCGCGGACGTCGTCGTTTCGACTTTCTCAATGCCGTCCATTGATGCATCCTGCCGACCGACGTTTTTCAGAATGTTTTGGGTGGTTTTGCGTCGTCCGCGAAGCGCACCCAACACGACGCCTTTGTCGGCTTCGCGGAGGTCGGCACGGCTCTCGATACCCGCCTCGTAGAGCCGCCGGGCACGTTTCCGACCGACGCCACGAACGCCGGCCAAATCGAGCAGTTCCTCGCGAACGCCGTACTCGATCCGTTTTTTTGCCTCGCGAATCGCGACGGTCGACGACAGGCCGATTTCGCCAGACAGCTGTTCGGCCGCCCCGAGCAGCCATTCGGCGGTGTCGACCTTTCCGCGGATGTCGCCCGGGCCGACGCCGTAGCGTTCGGTGATGCGGTCTTCGTCCATCTCGCTGGCCCAATCCTCGAGGAGTTTCGCGGTTTTTAGCGCTGCCAACCAGTCCTCGAAGGCGACATCCTCGTACTCCGAGGGCATCCGACCGAGCAGCTCCGACTCACGCTCGTAACACAGCTCGGTATAGGTCTCGCGGTCGCCGGATTTCAAATAGAGTTCGTACATATCCGGTGTTCGGCTGACGAGATGGTACAGTCCCAACGGAGTCGGTCGCGCCGGCTCTGTTGGCTCTTGCGGTTCCGTCGATTCTGTCGGCGCAGATTCGGTGTCATCGTCGTCGGCTGCCGTCGTCTCCGCACTGCGTTCGTCGGCACCGGCGGTTCCGCCGTCGTCGACAGTTTCGTCGGCTTCAGTATCAACGTCGGCATCGACCTCGTTGGCTCCATTCGAGAGCAGGTCGCTCGCCGAAACGAAGCCGTCAGTTTGTTTGTCGGTCAACCGAATTGCCGACTCGCTACGCTGGTTCACCGCCGACCCACTACGCTGACTCGCTGTGTTCGCGTCGCTCCCGCGGTCATTTTCCATGTTGCTCCCGCGGCCGTCCTCTCCATCGCGCAACCCATCAACAATTTCGGCAGCACTCATCGGATCGAGATACAGCCGCGAGACCGTGTGACCGATCGACGTCGCCCGAATCGTCTCGGTTCCATTGGTCGACTCGCGCTCGATAAACTCGTTTGCCTCCAAATACGCAAGCACGGTATCGGTCACCGAGGCGAGGTGACGCTCGTCGGCCGCCTGGGTCGCGTACAACGTCGCATCCAGAAACTCCAACAGCGCCTCGCGGCTGTTGGCAAATCCGGAGGCAATCGTCGCCAGCAAGTGGGTTCGCAACGCGGGTTCGGCGGCCAGTTTCGACCGGACGGGTTCGGGGTCGGCCCAGATGTACCGCTCGAACAGTTCGTCCATCGTCTCGCTGTTTTTCGCCAGCAACACGGCCTCGCCGTAGGGGTCGAGCCCGGGCCGACCCGCCCGCCCGCACATCTGGTGGATCTCCAACACATCGAGCGGTTTCATCCCACCGAACTCGCCGTCATAGCGTCGCCAGTCGCGGACGATGACGCGCCGACTCGGCGTGTTGACACCCGCCGCCAGCGTCGGGGTCGCACAGATCACTTTCAGCAGTCGATCCCGAAACGCATCTTCAACGAGCGACCGATGTTTTGCCGCCAACCCAGCGTGGTGAAACGCCGCGCCATCCTCCACACAGGCGGCCAAGTTCGCACTCGTTTCGGTGTCAGACACGTCGCGAATCTCCTCGGCCAGCGTTGCCAACGCAGTTGTTTCCTCGTCCGTGAGCCAGAGTTTCGTCACACCTGCTTGTCGCTTCGCGGCCGACTCGGCATTTCGACGGGAGTTGACAAAGACGAGCGTCGAACCCCCCTCGTTGAGCGTGTCGGCGACGAGCGCCTCCGTTTTCCGTTGGTTGCGCTCGACACCGACCTCCCGCTGACTCCCGTCGTCGAAGTTGATCGCGCTACCGTAGTGAACGCCCATCCGGAGGTCGATCGGTCGCCAGTCGGAGTGAACGAGGCTGGCGTCGAGCCAGTCGGCGACCTCGTTTGCGTTGCCGACGGTCGCCGAGAGCGCAACCACCTGCACACCGGGATTGATCCGCCGCAGTTTCGCGAGCGTGACTTCCAGCGTCGGCCCGCGGTTTCGGTCGTCGACGAGATGGACTTCGTCGGCGACGACACACGAGAGTTGATCAATCCACGGCGCGTTGTTCCGGACCAACGAATCGACCTTTTCGCTCGTCGCCACGATGATGTCGCGACTTGCGAGCCATTCGCCGCTGGAGTCGTAGTTCCCGGTCGACACACCCACCGAAATCCCGTGATCCTCCCAGCGTTCAAACTCGGTTTTTTTCTCGCTCGCCAGCGCCCGCAACGGCACGATGTAGAGCGCTTTCCCGCCACGCTCGATGGCCGACAGCATCGCCAACTCCGCAATGAGCGTTTTCCCGCTTGCGGTCGGCACGGACGCCACAAGGCTCTCGCCCGCGGTCAGGCCGGCGTCGACCGCCTCGGCTTGGGGGGGATACAGCGACTCGATCCCCTCGCCGGCGAGTTGGTCGGCGACCCCCGGCGGCAGACCGGGAATCTCGGCTGGCTTCATTGTCTCTTTGTGGTCGGTGTTGGGGTTTAACTCTTACAGGCTACGTCTCTATTCTCAGCGAACCACCGAAGGTGGCGGGCCACCAGGAGTCGTTTCTCACCGTTCGTCTGATGCCCCGTGAGTCCCGTTCCGACTGTCACTAATAATAACACTCATAATTGCTGTTGAATTTGTTGTGTGTATGCCCGGAGAGTTCGAGGAGTTCGGTGGTCGACACGTTCCTGAAGCACTCGAAGAACCGCTTGCCCAACTCGCAGACGCCTTTGATTCGGTCGTGCCGACCGAGGAGTTCCAAGCTGAATTCCACTACTACCTCAAACACTACGGCGGCCGACCGACGCCCGTCTTCTACGCCGAGACGCTTTCGAAGCTGTACGGCGCGGAGATCTACTTCAAACACGAAGACCTGCTGCACGGCGGTGCGCACAAACTCAACAACGCGCTCGGCCAGGCCCTGTTGGCCAAACACGCCGGCAAGAAGCGGCTCATCGCCGAGACGGGCGCGGGCCAACACGGTACGGCGACCGCGATGGTCGGCGCGCTGCTTGATCTGCCCGTGACGGTGTATATGGGTACCAAGGACATCGATCGCCAGGAGATGAACGTCTTCCGCATGCGGCTGCTGGGCGCGGAGGTCGAGCCAGTCACCCGCGGCAACAAAGGACTGGCTGAGGCAGTCGACGCTGCACTCGAAGATTTCGCCCAGAACATGGAGGAAACGCACTATCTGGTCGGCAGTGCGGTCGGCCCCGATCCATTCCCGCGGATGGTCAGAGAGTTCCAGTCGGTAATTGGGACGGAAGCCCGCGAGCAGATCCAGGAGCTTCACGGCGAGCTACCGGATGCCTGTGTCGCCTGTGTCGGCGGCGGCTCGAACGCGATTGGCCTGTTCCACGCATTCAAAGACGACGACGTGGCCTTTTATGGGGCAGAACCCGGCGGCACAGGCGACAGACAGCACTCCGCGCCGCTGTCGAAATCCAAACAGGACGAGCCCCAAATCTTCCAGGGGATGAAAACCAAAGTAATCGACGATGACACCGAGAACCACTCTGTTTCTGCGGGTCTGGACTACCCCGCCGTGGGGCCGGAACACGCTGCCCTCCAGTCGCTCGGCCGCGCAGAGTACCACGCGATCAGCGACGACGAAGCGCTGAACGCGTTCAAAGAGCTCAGCCGTGCTGAGGGGATCATTCCCGCACTGGAGCCGAGCCACGCCATCGCGCTGGCGAAAAAGCTCGCCCAAGAGGGTCGACACGACACCATCTTGGTCAACCTTTGTGGGCGCGGCGACAAGGACATGCAGACGGCCGCCGAGCTGTTCGACCTCTCCTGAGCAGCACCTTCGGTTTCCGTTTCACGGCTGTATCATAACTACCATAGCCTCTCGCTGCCCACCAACAGCCAGAAGGTGATTTCGTGACGAAAAAACAGGAGTATACCGACGACTATCGGGACAAAACGCTGTACATTCCAGGTCCGACCGAGGTTCGCGAAGACGTTCTCGCGGAGATGGTTCAACCGATGTTCGGCCACCGAATGGATCGGATGACCGACCTGTACACCACGATCGTCGAGGACACCAAAGAGTATCTCGGCACCGACAACGACGTCATCATTCTCACCGGGTCGGGCACGGCCTTCTGGGAGTCATCGACGCTCAATCTCGTCGACGAGAACATTCTCGTTCCCACGTGCGGCAGTTTCAGCGAGCGCCACGCCAACGTCGCCGAACGGCTCGGCAAGACCGTCGACCGACTCGAATACGAGTGGGGACAAGCGGTCAAACCCGAAGACATCCGCGAAGCCCTCGAAACCAGTGACAAACACTATGACGTGGTCGCCACCGTCATGAACGAGAGCTCGACCGGCGTCCGCAACCCGGTCGAAGCAATCGGCGATGTCGTCAACGAGTATCCGGATACCTATTTCGTCGTCGACGCGGTCTCCTGTCTCGGCGGCGACTACGTCGATATCGACGCCCACGGCATCGACGTGATTTTTGCTTCCTCGCAGAAGGCGTTCGCCATGCCGCCCGGACTCGCCATCTGTGTCGTTAGCGACGAAGCCTATGATCGTGAAATCGAGAAGGGAACCGCCTCGTGGTACGGCGGCTTCCAGCGCTGTCTCGATTACTACGACCGGAAGGGTCAGACGCACTCGACGCCCGCGATTCCAATCATGCTGGCGTACCGCAAGCAGATGAAACGTATGCTCGAGGAGACTCACGAGGGTCGCGCCCAGCGACACACCGAAATGGCCGAGTACGTCCAAGCGTGGGCCGCGGAACACTTCGCCATGTTCCCCGAGGAGGGCTATGAGTCGAAAACGGTCGCCTGCATCGAAAACACCCAGGGAATTGATGTTGCCGAAACCATCGAGCAGGTCAGCGAGGAGTACGATATGGCCTTCTCGAACGGCTACGGCTCACAGCTCGGCGAAAAGACGTTCCGCATCGGCCACATGGGCGAACACACCGTCGAGTCGATCACAGAGCTAACCGACGCGATTGAAGACGTCGCAGATCTGTAATCGCCCCGTGTCGCCGGCACTACTGGTGTTTTTTGCTAGGAGTTGCTGTACGTCCGGATGTCTCCTGTATTCACAGATCCTCGCGGTTTTTATGTACTCGTGTATCTCATTGCGTTTTTTGTTTATGGAGTAGTCACAGAAAATGGTGCCAATGAATATATTCTCAAACAAAAAATTCATTATTGGTGTGTATTCAACAATTCTATTGCAACACCCGTATTTCGGTAGAAGATTTCAAACGGACAATGACACTCGAAAAGAACTCAACTGGAAGACGAACTGTTATTAAAACGGTTGGTGTCGGCATCGCTGGAAGTACCATGCTCGCTGGATGTCTTGACGATACTGACGACGAGGATCCTGCGGATCCCGACGATGGCGACGATGATGCGCTCGAAGAGATCGACAACTGGCTCAATGCGGAACCGAACCGGTTGGACGTGTTGGCCGAAGATACAGTCGAATGGGGCGATGGCGTCTGGGACGGTGAGCTAGCTGATCATACCGGCGAGGACGCAGTCGAGATTAACTTCAGCGCCATGTTAGATATTGACGGGGAAGAACTGGGCCCATTTGCGGCCGATCCCCGCGCAGTGGATATTTCACCGGGGACAACGGTTTCTTGGGAATGGGAAGGCGATCACGTCCACACGCTCACCTCGTATTTCGACCCGCCACACGAGAGTCCCGGCGACGGCGCTGCCGACGAGTTTGAAGTTCCCGGAGAAGAAGAAGAGCCGACAACCCACGAGCACGAGTTTACTGAGCCGGGTGTGTACCTGTACTACTGTTTCCCCCACGGCACGCCGTACGAGACGGAGTTTGGTCCTGCCGACACTGACGGGATCGAAAACTGGTTTGGCCACCGTGGAGCCATTCGCGTTGTCGACGAGTAGCGCCACCACGTTCACAATTCTCGCTGCCCCTTTTGATATCGTTTGGTTCGTTCACACTTCTCCCCGCTTTCGTGGTTATTCGGATTCGACGGTTACGCCGCTAATTTCGAAGCGTGCGCCACCAGTTGGTGCGTCAGCCACCGAAATCTTCCAGCCGTGCGTGTCGACGACTCCCTTCACAATGCTCAGGCCGAATCCGGTTCCCTCCGATGTTGCCGAGTAGCCGCTGTCGAAGATTTTGTCTCGCTCCGCCTCGGGAATACCGACGCCATCGTCTTCGACGTAAAATCCAGTGTCGAGGTCACCAACGGTCACGGTCACTGTTCCATCAGTCGACACGTCATTCGGCTCACATTCGGCTTTTGCAGCATCTGGGTGACCGTGCTTGGCGACGTCGCCATCCGGTGACTGGCTGCGTGTCGAGCCATGTTCTACGGCGTTCCGAAAAAGATTCTCAAACAGGTGTTTGAGCCGTCGTTCGTCCGCATGGACAACTCGGTCCGTCTTGAGAATGAGTCGTCCACCAGCCGTTTCGACGTGTTTCCAGCAGGTCGCAGCGACCGATCGCAACTCGATCGGTTTGGTGTCGATCACGGTTTCGCTGTCTCGCGCCAGCGTTAGCAGATCGTCGATGAGCGCACTCATCCGACTGTTCGCCCGTGCAACTGCGGCGAGATGGTCGCTGTCGCAGTTCTCACGAGCCAACGAAAGCCGACCCTCGGCGACCGCCAACGGATTTCGAAGGTCGTGAGAGACGATTCGGGTGAACTCCTCGAGCCGTTCGTTGGCACGTTTGATTTCTTCACGCTCGGTGATGTCGACGTACATGGCAAGCGTGCCAATGACGTTGCCGTCGGCATCACACCGTGGAACTGCGCGCAGAAGCGTCTCGACCTGTTCGTTGTCGGCGTCTTTGAGTGTCCGCCGTTCACGCGTAAAATCGCCATCGAGCGACCGCCGATAGCCTCCACCGTCCAACAGTTCGTGCTTCGAGTCGGTCATGTAGTACGCGGACAGTTCGGTTTCGATGACCGCGTTCTTCTCGTAGCCGAGCGTTTCGGCGAACTGTTTGTTACAGTCCTCGATAATCGGCCGATCCGCTTCGGTCCGGATGATTGCTGCCATCACTGGCGCTTCCTCGAATAGCGTTTGATACTGTGCTTCCAGCTGGCCAGTGAGCCGTTCGCGTTCGCTTTCGTCGGTGTACACCCAGAGATGCCCGCGTCGATTGGAGAGCTCGATCGGCCGGTAGCTCAACGCAAACGTCCGGCCGTCTCGTAGCGCGAACTGCTCGCCGTCAGTAGGCTCGCGTTCGGCCACGAGTCTCTCAACGACCTCAACAAACGCCACCGGATCGGCAAACACATCACTGATCTGTTCGGCAACCTCTCGACAGTCCTTGCCGACGACCTCGGCTGGCGTCCCTGACAGTGCAAAAATGTCGAACAGCTGTTGATTGACTGCAAGAATCTGCCGCGAGTCGTCCTCGGCGAGGACGCCCTGTGGTAACGTGTCGAACAGCGTCGACAACAGCACATTCATTTGTTCAAGCTCCCGTTTTCGTTTTTTCCGATCGGTGATGTCCCGCGCGATGCCGACGACTCCCGCAACACGGTCGTCGATCCACAGTGGACTTAGCCGTGCGGAGAGCACCGCTTGTCCGCGTCCGGGAAAGTCGCCATCGACCTCGGTGACGATCCGATCGCGTTCGCCCGCGACCAACTCGGCATACGGGTCACCCTCGTCGGCCTGTGTTCGAATCTTCGCGATGAGGCCACTATCCTGTCCAACAAGCGTCTCCGCTGGCGTATCGTACCAGTCGACGAGATAGTCGTTGACGATCTCGAATCGGCCCTCCTCGTCATAGATGCAGACGCCTTCGTGCATCGAGTTGATCATGTGTTTGTACCGCTGTAGCTCGCGGTTTCGGGTTTTGAGCGCCTGGCGTGATCGCTCGGATTCGACGGCGTTGACGATTCGATTGGCCAACACGGTGTACTGGTCGGTGCCGGTTTCTTTCTGAAGGTAGTCGGTCACCCCAGCTGAAATGGCCTCGCTTGCAACTTCCTCGCTTCCCTTGCCGGTGTACAGAATGAACGGCAGCGTCGGATCCGTCTCGCGAACGGCTTCAAGAAATTCGATTCCGTTGCGCCCGGGCATGTCGTAGTCGGAGACGACACAGTCGATTGTGTCGGCTTCGATCGTCCTCTCGCCCGCATCCGGGCCCGCTGCGGTCACCACCTCGATTCGCTCGTCTTCACGCGAAACGTAGGTCGCCGCAAGCTCGGCGAGATCCGGTTCGTCGTCAACGTGAAGAACGCGAATCGGTTGATCCATTCAGAACACATCCCGGTCGACCAGCAAAAAGATAATTGTTTTTCATCGGTTTTCAGGCGACGCCCCGGTCGGCAGCCAGTATGACTTTGTAGTCGACCCCCGATGAGGAAGACATGCGAATCGAGTTCGACCGCGATACCTGTATCGGGATGTTCCAGTGCGTCGACGAGTGGGACGGCTTTACGAAAAATCTGGATGACGGCAAGGCTGACCTCGCTGATAGCGAGGAGGTCGACGACGACCTTTTTGTCGCGGAGATTCCCGAGGACGCCGAGTTCGACGCGCAGTTCGCCGCTCGGGTCTGTCCAGTCGACGCAATCGCCGTCTACGATGACGACGGCGAGCAGATTGTTTAGCTCGACTGCGTAATCGCCCGATCGAGATCGGCAACAATGTCCTCTGGATTCTCGATACCGACCGACAATCGAACCAGATCGTTCGTCACGCCGGCCGAGAGTTTCTCCTCCTCGCTGAGCTGTTGGTGCGTCGTCGACGCCGGATGGATAATCAGCGTTTTTGCATCGCCCACGTTTGCCAACAGTGAGGCCAACTCGGTTGATTCGACGGTGCCGCGTGCCGCCTCGTAGCCCCCCGCAAGGCCGAAGGTGATCATCCCGCCGTAGCCGCCGTCGAGATACTTCGAGGCTTCCGCGTGGGTTTCGTGGCTCTCCAGCCCGGGGTAGGTCACCCACGACACGTCGGGATGGTCTTCGAGGAACTCGGCGACGATCTGGGCGTTCTCGCAGTGTCGCTGCATCCGAAGCGGGAGCGTCTCCAACTTCTGGAGAACGACCCACGCATCGAACGGCGACTGTTGGTTCCCCAGATCACGGAGTCCGCGGGCGATCGCCGCGTAGGTGAACGCGGCATCCCCGAACGTTTCGGCGAAGTTGACGCCGTGGTACGCCGGATTGGGCGCGCCGATTTCGGGGTAGGCGTCGGCGTTAGCCGCCCAGTCGAATGAGCCGCCGTCGATGAGCGCGCCGCCGACGGTCGAGCCCGCACCGTGGATCCATTTCGTCGTCGACTCCCAGACGAGATCTGCGCCGTGTTCGATCGGTCGGCAGAGCATCGGCGAGGCGAACGTGTTGTCGACGAATAACGGGGTGTCGTGTTCGTGAGCGATGTCCGCAATGCGTTCGATGTCGGGGGTGACGAGCGCCGGATTGCCGATCGTTTCGAGGTGGACGTAGGCCGTGTCGTCGTCGATCGCGTCGGCATAGGCGTCGTAATCGAGGGTGTCGACAAAGCGCGTCGTGATTCCGCGGCGCTCGACGGTATGGGTGAGATAGGTGTAGGTGCCGCCGTACAGCGAGGAGGCCGAAACGATGTTGTCGCCCGCCTCGGCGAGCAGGAACGTGGCCAGATCGAACGAGGCCATGCCTGAGGCGGTTGCGGCCGCGCCAACGCCGCCTTCGAGCGAGGCGAGGCGTTCTTGGAGACTGCCGACCGTCGGGTTCATCAGCCGCGAGTAGATGTGTCCGGGCTTTTCAAGCGCGAACTGGGCGGCGGCGTCGTCGGCGTCGTCAAAGACGTAGGAGGTCGTCTGATAGATCGGCGGGGCACGCGCACCGGTGGTCGGGTCGGGGTCGGTTCCGGCGTGGATGCTTCGGGTTTCGAATCGGCTGTTTTCGTTGGACAT